>WBZR01000715.1_pt1 | contig 48915 bp, 29 predicted proteins | sample 5204231 | NCBI WGS metagenome assembly WBZR01 (sample SAMN12412403, study PRJNA552823) | activated sludge metagenome | isolation source: activated sludge from anammox sidestream of wastewater treatment plant... | place: USA: Virginia | collected 2017-08 | reverse complement strand
CCTGCCGGCACGCGACGTCGAGCTGCTCCTGCCGGCAGAGATCGGCGACTACACCGATTTCTACTCGTCGCGCGAGCACGCCACCAACGTCGGCACCATGTTCCGCGGCGCCGACAACGCCCTCATGCCCAACTGGCTGCACCTGCCGGTCGGCTACCACGGCCGCGCCAGCTCGGTCGTCGTCAGCGGCACGCCCGTGCGCCGCCCGCTCGGACAGACCCACGACGGCCAGGGCGCCGCGCCCGACTTCGGCCCGACCCGCGAGCTCGACTTCGAGCTCGAGGTCGGCGCGCTCGTCGGCCCCGGCAACCCGCTCGGCACGCCGATCCCCGTCGACCAGGCGCTCGACCACGTCTTCGGGCTGGTCCTCGTCAACGACTGGAGCGCGCGCGACGTCCAGCGCTGGGAGTACGTCCCGCTCGGGCCGTTCCTCGCCAAGAGCTTTGCGACGACGGTCTCGCCGTGGGTCGTGACGCTCGAGGCCCTCGAGCCGTTCCGCTGCGCCGGGCCCGACCAGCGCCCGACGCCCCTGCCGTACCTTCAGGCCGACGGCGCGCAGGCCTTCGACATCGCGCTCGAGGTCGCCGTGCAGAGCGAGGCGATGCGGCGGACCGAGCGGCTCAAGACACCGCTGACCGTGTGCCGCACCAACTTCAGCCAGCTCTATTGGAGCCTCGCCCAGCAGGTCGCCCACCACACCGTCGGCGGCTGCAACCTGCGCACCGGCGACCTGCTCGCTTCGGGCACCATCAGCGGGCCGACGCCCGACAGCCGCGGCAGCCTGCTGGAGATCACGTGGCGCGGGAGCATGCCGCTGCGCCTGCCCAACGGCGACGAGCGGCGCTTCCTCGAGGACGGCGACCGCGTCATCATGACCGGATGGTGCCAGGGCGTGCGCCACCGCGTCGGCTTCGGCACGGCCGAGGGGACGGTGTTGCCGGCGCGCGAGGGGTGACATTCCGCTGTGGCCGGCGCCGTGGCTAGGTCGCGTCCGGCGCCGTCTCCAGACGGATGAGGTGCGCGATCAGGTCCGAGCGCGTCAGGATGCCGACCAGGAACGGGCGGTGGCCCTCGATCTCCACGACCGGCAGGCCGCCGATCCGGTGCGCCAACATCAGCTCGGCGGCCGCCGGGACCAGCGTCATCGGCGACACGCTCACCACGCGCTCGACCGGCGTCATGACGGTGGCCACCCGGATGTCGTGCAGCCGCGCCACGATGACCTCGGGTGCATCGCCGGTGTAAGGAGAGTCGGCGGCAAGCCGCACATCGCGGTCGCTGATGATGCCCACCAACACCGTGTCCCCTCCCGTGGTCTCGACGACCGGGAGGCGGTGCACACGGGCCTCGGTCATGCGGGCCAGGGCCGTCCCGAGGCTGTCGCCGGGCTCAACCGTGACCAAACGGGTGTTCATCAGGGCGCTGACGGGTGTGGGATCGATGACCATGGTTGTGTCTCCTGGTGGGTTCGGCTCGGGCGACCCGGGGCGTCGCACCGGGGTCGGTGCATGCGGCGGCACACGGCCGGCGCGGCTCGCCGCTTTGAGCTGCCGGTGCCACAGCACGAGCAGCGTGACGGCGCTCAGCGGCACGACGAACCACCACACGGCCTGGTTGAGGGCGGTCAGCGCGTCGTGGCCGGCGGCGTCGACCGCCAGGTACGCGACGTACACGGCGTAGTACACGAGGAACAGCCCGCCCTCAAGGCGGGAGATCCGGTTGCCGACGAAGAAGATCGGCAGGCACGCGATGCTCGCGGCGACCATCACCGGCAGGTCGAACGCGGCCACCGCCGGCGACACCGCGACGCCGTGCGGCGAAACCAGCGCCGTCAGGCCGAGCACCGAGAGCAGGTTGAAGATGTTGCTCCCGATGACGTTGCCCGCGGCGATGTCGCGCTCGCCGCGCAGCGTGGCCACCACCGACGTCGTCAGCTCGGGCAGCGACGTGCCGAGCGCGACGATCGTCAGCCCGATGACGAGCTCGCTCACGCCGAGCGCGCGCGCCGCAGCCGTCGCGCCCTCGACCAGCCAGCGGGCCCCGAGCACCAGCGCCGCGACGCCGGCCGCGACGCGCGCCAGGCTCCCGCGCCACGCGCCCGGCCCCGCCGCAAGCGGCTCGCCGTAGGCGTCGGCGTCCGCGTCGGCGACCCTGGGGTGGGCCCGGCGGCTGGCCCGGACGGCCGCGACGACATACGCGACGATGCCGGCGCAGAGCAGGCTACCCTCGCCGCGGCCCACGCGTCCGTCGACGGCGAGCACCCAGACCCCCGCCGACACGGCGACCATCAGCGGCACGTCGACGCGGATCAGCTTCTGGTCGACGACGAGCACCGAGATCGCCGCCGAGAGCCCGAGGATGAGCATCAGGTTCGCGATGTTGCTGCCGACGACGTTGCCGACGACGAGGTCGGCCTGCCCCGCCCGCACGCCCTGGATCCCGATGGCAAGCTCCGGGGCGCTCGTGGCGAACGCCACCACCGTCAGCCCGACGACGACCGGGGCGATGCCCATCGCGACCGCCAGCCGTGCGGCGCCGCGGACCAGGATCTCGCCGCCCCCCAGGAGCAGCACAAGGCCGAGCACGAACAGCACGGCGGCGATCATCGCGGCCGTCGACAGGGGTTGGGGCGCGGCGCACGTGCCGCTCGACTTGCCGTCATGGCCGCGCCATGGTACCACAACCACAGCCACCCGGTTGCCGCCGGCCGGTGTTCAGCGTATGCTGAACCACCGCCGCGCACGCGGCGCCGGGGATCGACGCCTCGCACCCGATCCCTCCGGCGAGCGCTCCGGCGGCAGCCATGCCCTTCCACCCACAAAGGATCGCGTTCGATGAAGCTCTTCTGGCTTGCCTGCGTGCCCGCCGGGTTGCTGCTCGTGACCGGTTGCGGCGGCACGGACGGCGGCGACGGCACCCCGGCCGCGCCCGCGGCCACCGAGGTCGCGGCGGCCACGGCCGCCCCGGACGACGCCGGCGTTCCCGCGGCGCCCACGCCCGTGCCCTTGCCGACCATGAGCGACAAGGCCGTGACCACCGACAGCGGGCTGCGGTACGAGGACCTCACCGTCGGCGAGGGCGAGCCGGCGGCCAAGGATCAGCTCGTCAGCATCAACTACACCGGCTACCTCGAGGACGGCACGCGGTTCGACAGCTCGGTCGAGCGCGGCGAGCCGATCAAGTTCCAGCTCGGCGCGGCGCAGGTCATCCCGGGCTGGGACGAGGGGTGCTCCGGGATGAAGGTCGGCGGCAAGCGCCTGCTCGCCATCCCGCCCGACCTGGCGTTCGGCGCGGACGGCGCGCCGCCGGTGATCCCCCCCAACGCCACGCTGCTCTTCGAGGTCGAGATGCTCGGCGTCGAGCCCGCGCCGGTGGTTCCGGACAAGCCGGCCGAGGTGGCCGAGTACACGACCACGGCGAGCGGGCTGCAGTACGCGATCGTCCAGCCCGGGGACGGCGGCCTGGCCGAGAACGAGGACACGGTCGCGGTCCACTACACCGGCTGGCTGGAAGACGGCACGCTGTTCGACAGCTCGCTCAAGCGCGGCGCGCCGTTCGAGTTCACCCTCGGCGCCCAGGAAGTGATCCAGGGTTGGGACGAGGGCGTGACGGGCATGCGGGTCGGCGAGAAGCGGCAGCTCAAGATCCCCGGCAAGCTCGGCTACGGTGCGGCCGGCTCGCCGCCCCTCATCCCGGCCAACGCCACGCTGGTCTTCGACGTGGAGCTGCTCGAGATCAAGTGATGCACCGCATCCTGGTCGTCGAGGACGAACGGGCGGTCGCGCGCGGGCTCGTCTACGCGCTGACCCAGGAGGGCTTTGCGGTCGAGTGGGCCGCGACGGGCGAGCGTGCCCTTACGCTGGCAAGCGAGCACGACCCGCACCTCGTCCTCCTCGACGTCCGGCTGCCCGACATCAGCGGCTTCGACGTGTGCCGGCGCCTGCGCGCGAGCGGGCGCCGGCAGCCGATCCTCATGCTCACCGCGCGCGACGACGAGGTCGACAAGGTCCTGGGCCTCGAGCTCGGGGCCGACGACTACGTCGTCAAGCCCTACAGCCTGCGCGAGCTGCACTCGCGGATCCGGGCGCTCCTGCGCCGCGCCTACGGCGAGCTCGCCGGCGAGCCCGCGGCGCGCCGGGTGGTCTTCGGCGACATCGAGCTCGACCTCGAGCGCATGGTCGTCGTGCGGCGCGGGCAGGCGGTGGACCTGACGCCCATCGAGTTCCGGCTGCTCCGCCACCTCGTCGCGCACCCCGACCGCCCGTTCGACCGCGACGCCCTCATCGAGGCCATCTGGGGCTACGAGAGCGACGTCGGCAACAGCCGCACCGTCGACGTGCACATGCGCCACCTGCGCCAGAAGCTCGAGGACGACCCGGCCGATCCCCGCTGGCTGGTGACCGTGCGCGGCGTCGGCTACAAGTTTCAGCCGCCCGGCAGCGCGTGACGGCGTCGGCGGCGGCCGCGCGGCCCGCCTCACCGTCGGCGGGCCGCGCGTGTTGCGGGATCTTCACGCAACGGCAAACGCACCCCAACACGCACCCGGTATCGTGGTGGATGGGCGGCCGGGCAACCGGCCTGCCGCCCGAGACAGGCGATCGATCAAAGGAGTCGATGAATGTTCAGACGCATCCTGACCGTCGCGGCCACCGCCGGCGCCCTCGGCGCCCTGGCGCTCGCCCTCGCCGCCACGTATCGGTACCGCGGCGGGCTCGCCGCCCTCGCGCAGGCGGACACGGCGGCGCAGACCGGTGCCGCGGCCGGCGAGGCCGGCGACGGCGCGCGGGACGAGGCGGGCCCGGACGCAAACGGCGACGCGGTCGAGGTCACGGCCTACACCGCAGGGGTCGCGATCCCGGCAGGCGCCGCCCACGACGTGCTCGTCGATCTGGCCGACGGCGCCGGCGGCGCCCTCGAGACCGGCCCGGGCATCGTGGTCTCGGCGCTGGTCAAGGACGGCCCCGCGGCCCGCGCCGGCGTCCGGCGCGGCGACATCGTGCTGGCCGTCGGCGGCCAGGCCGTCGACCGGCTGCCCGACCTCCACCGCGCCCTCGCCGACCGCAAGGCCGGCGACTCGGTCGAGCTCAAGGTGCAGCGCGGCGACGACGCGCGGACGCTCACGGCGACGCTCGACGACGCGCACGGGCGCCTGCTCGGCCTCGTGCCGTGCGGGGCCGGCGGCGTGGCGGCGATTCGCATGCTGCACGGGCCGCTGAGCGCCGGCGCCCGCGTCGACACCGTCGCCGACGGCGGGCCGGCGGCCGCGGCCGACCTGCGCCCCGGCGACGTGATCACCGCCGTCGACGGGCAGCCGCTCCGCGACCTCGTCGCGGCCCGCAAGCCCGGTGACACCGTCGCGCTGACCGTTAACCGGGCCGAGGAGGTCCGCCGCGACGACGGATCGGGCGTGGTGACCCTCGAGGCCAAGGTCGAGCCGATCACGGTGACGGCGACCCTCGGCGAGCGGCCCGACGCGCCCGGCACGGCGTACCTCGGCGTGACCTATGCCGACGGCCCGGTCATCCGGTTGATCGAGGGCGACGACGGCCCCCATCCCGGCTTCACGCGCACGTTCACCTGGAAGCTCGACAGCCAGCTCGGGCGCATCTTCGGTCACGGCGAGGCGGATGCGCCGAGCGAGATCGTGCCGCTTCCGGCGCCGGACGGTCTCGACGGGGTCGCGCCGCCCGCGGCGCCGGCCGCCCCCGCCGTCCCGGCCGCGCCGGCGGCGCACGGCGACGCCTGAGCCCGATCGACGTCCCGGGGAGCGCGGGACACCGTCCGTGGGCCGCCGAGCCGGCCGCGGACGGTGCCCGCGCTCCAGCCCCGGCGCCCAGCCGTCCATGGCGGGGGGCGCCTGCCCATGAGGGTCATGCGCGATGTTCACCTCGATCCGCTGGCGCCTGGTGGCCAGCTACGTCATGCTCACCGTCCTCACCGTCGGCATCCTCGGAACGCTGACGCTCTCGCTCGTGCGGCGGTTCAGCCAGCAGCGCGAGCTCGACTTCCTGACGGCCAACGCCCGCGCGGTCGCCGAGCAGGCCGCCCCGTTCGTCGCGCCTGCGCCTGCGACCTGGGAGCGGGCGGCGCCGCCCCACGCGGCACGGCCGCCCGAGGCGAACGACGCGGCCGGCACGGACACGGCCGGCGGCCGCGCCGCCGACGGCGCGGCCATCGTGGCCGTGCCGGCCGTGGCCGTGCCGGCGCCCGCGCTCGAGCACCTCGCGCGTTCGACCGCGTTCCTGATCGACGCACGCGTGCGCGTGCTCACGTCCGACGAGCACGTGCTGGCCGACTCGGGTCCGCGGACCGGGAGCCCCGACGTGCTCTGGATCACCGAGCGCACCGACGAGATCCGGATGGTGGGCCGCGCGCCAGGGGGCGATCCGGCCTCCGCCGCCGCACCCGGTCTGGCCGTGCCCGGCGTCGGCGGCAAGCTTCGGGTCGTGCGGCTGTCGGCGCCGGACGCGCACGCCGGCATCTCGCGGACGCTCATGATCGCCGGCTACCTCCCGCCCGCCGACGCCAGCGCGGCCGGGGCGGCGCCCGGGGCGCTCGCGGTCGTGACCGATCGCGTCGCCGTGCCCGGCGCCGCGGCCTTCGGGCTCGCGCTGCCGCGCGTCGCCCCCGAGCCCGTGCCGGCGCCCGGCGCAGCGTTCTCCGCCACGCTGCGTGTCGGCGCGGCCAGCCCCCACATGACCGTCATCGCCGCCGGCGAGACGGGCGGCGATCCTTCCGGCGACGCTTCGGCGGGCCGCGTGGTCCGCGTCCCGATCGGTGGCCCGGGCGGCACGCGCGGCTTCGTCGAGGTCAGCCAAGGCCCGGACCTCGAGTCCGACGCCGTGGCCTTCACGCGGCACGCGATCAACCTGGCCGCCGCGGCCGCGTCGCTGTTGGCGGGGCTCCTCGGGCTCGTCGTCTCGCGCAGCCTGACGGCGCCGCTGCGCGACCTGGCCGGCGCGGCGGCCCGCGCCCACGCCGGTGACCTGTCGGTGCGCGCGCCGGTCCAGGGTCACGACGAGATCGCCAGGGTCGCCGAGCAGTTCAACGCGATGGCGGAGCGGCTGGAGGCGAGCTTCGTCGCCTTGGCCGAGGAGCGCGACGCCCTGAGGCGGTTCGTCGCCGATGCGTCGCACGAGCTGCGCACCCCGATCACGGCCCTGCGCAACTTCAACGACCTGCTGCAGTCGCCGGCCGTCGACGAGGCGGCACGCCGCGAGTTCATCGCCGAGAGCGGCGCGCAGATCGAGCGGCTCACGTGGGTCACCCGCAACCTGCTCGACCTGTCGCGCTTCGACGCCGGGCTGGTCGAGCTCGACGTGGTCGATTGCGACGCCGGCGACGTGCTCGCGTCGGTCGCGTCGGCGTTCCAGCCGACGGCGGCGGCGCGCGGCATCGACCTAGCGGTGGCCGACGGAGCGGCCGGCGTGGTGTGGCGGTGCGATCGGGCGCGCGTCGCGTTGGCCGTGTCGAACCTGGTCGACAACGCGCTGAAGTTCACGCCCGCCGGCGGGCGCGTGGTCCTCGGCGCCGACGCGGTCGCCGGCGCGGCTCCGCCCGAGGTGCGCGTGTGGGTGCGCGACTCGGGCCCGGGCATCGGCGCGGCCGACGCCCCCCACGTGGTCGAGCGGTTCTACCGCGGGAGCGCCGCGCCGGCGCACGACGCGGCGGCCGGCAGCGGCCTCGGGCTCGCCATCGTCAAGAGCGTCATGGACGCCCATGCCGGGCGGGTCGAGGTCGACGGCGCTGCGCCCGGTGGGGGCTGCACGGTCACGCTCTGCTTCGGAGCGGCAGCGCGCCCCTCCGCATGACGGGCCGCACGCCGACACACCGCGCTACCGGCACTCCAGCCCGACGAGCTGCCACGCCCCGTCGCCCGACCGGCCCACGGTGGCCGTGACCGGGAACGGGATGGCCTGGCCCGCATGCCACATGTCGATGCGCACGGTCATCCGACCCGCGTCGACGGGCGCCACCTCGGCCAGCTCGGCACGCTCGGGCACCTCGGCGGCGCACACGAAGGGGTCGGCCGAGAGGCCCTGCTCGCCCGCCGCCTCGCGGAGCGCGTCGATCTGGTCGGCGAGCTCGGCCCCGATGCGGGGGTCGTCGCGGTACCCGCCCTCGGCCAGCGCCGACGTGACGCGCCCGGTGCCCGGGTCCATCCGCGCCTCGGTCAGGTAGGCCTCGAAGAAGCCCTCGACGAACCGCCCGGCCTCGGCCACCGCCGGGTCGTCCGCGGGGACGGCGGTCGCGGCGGGCGCTGCCGCGCCCCCGCACCCGGACGTCGCGAGGGCGACCGCGAAGGCCAGTCCCGGCATGGACCGCCGTGGGGAAGACGTCGGCCGATGGCCTTGCACGCGCATGAGGGCTCCAGAGGTGAGTTGAACGGTCGGGTCGGCAGATTTATAATGGTTCAATGACGTACATCCAAACCCCGACCACCCCGCCGGGTGCGGTGCACCCTGCCGACCGAACGCCATCGCGGGCCCGCCTCGTCCGGACCGCTCGCCGCCACGCGCTTGGTGGCCTCGTCGCCGCCGGCCTGGCCGGCGCCGTGGCGGCCCAGCCCGAGCCGACCGTGTACGTCCAACCAGAGGTCGCCCGCGCCCCCGTCGGCGGGACCGTCGACGTCGCGGTCGACGTCCGCGACGCCGACAACGTCGGCGCCTTTCAGCTGACGCTCGGCTTCCCGGCCGGGCTGCTGGCGTACGAGGGCATCACCGTCGGCCCGTTCGTCGGCCAGACCGGGCGCCCCGTGCGGGCGCTGCCCCCCATCATCCAGACCGGCAGCGTCACGCTGGCGGTCACCACCGAACGCGGCGCACCCGGCGCCAGCGGATCGGGCACCCTCGCACGCGTGCGGTTCACCGCGATCGACGCCGGCGAAGGTCCGCTCGACCTCGTCGAGGTGCTCCTGTCGGACGCCGACAACGGCAACCGCATGCGCCCGCGCGCCACCGGCGGCAGGGTCGTGCTCGGGCCGATCGTCACGCCGACGCCGACCCCGATCCGCGTCGCCCTGCCGATGGCGTTCCTCGGCGTGGGCCGCGACGCGCTGCCGCCACCGGCCACCGCGGCGCCGGCCTCCGCCACGCCGACGGCGCCGCCCGCGACGGTGACGCCGACGCCGACCACCCCGCCGCCCGCGACGCCGACCGGTGAGGCATCGCCCGTGCCGTCGCCGACCGCCACCGTGGCGGCCACACCGACGCCCGACAAGCCGGCCCCCAAGCTCGGCGAGCTGCAGTGCCGCACCACCAACGAGTGGGTGAGCATCGTCAACACCGGCGGCGCCGCCCTCGACCTCGAGGGCTGGATGCTGTTCTCGACCACCGGCATCCAGACCTACACGTTCGACGACCCGTACGTGCTGGAGCCGGGCGCCAGCGTGTATCTGCACAGCGGGCCGCAGGCGCCGCGCACCGAGGGCAACCGCATCCGGTGGACCCAGAACTACATCTGGAACGAGGTGGACGGCGACACGGCCCAGCTCAAGAGCCCCCGCCCCAACAGCGTCGTCATCGACACCAAAGACTGCGAGTGACCACGGTCATGTCCGGGCCGAGCGCGTCCGCCATCGTGCCTGGGCTGTGCACCGGATTGCTCGGGCTCGTCGCGTGCGGCGCCTGGCCGGGCGCCCCGGCCGGTCCGGCGGCCCCGGACGTAAGGACGCCGGCCGCGGAGGCCGTCGCGCCCCCCGCGCCGCTCCGGCCCGTCGCGGGCCCGACCGCCGGGGCGGCGGCGGTGGCGGCCTTGCGGGCCACCCTGGTGGCGGGCATGGCGCCCACACGGACGCCGATCCCGTCGCGCTGGCTGGCGGCGCCGCTCCTGGCCCGCGGCTGGGAGACCGGCATCGACGACGTCGACGCCCGCCCGATCGATGGCGCAGCAGGCCATTGGCTGGTCTCGAGCCGCGGTGCCCGCCTGCCCGGGGCGCAGCGCCATTTCGTGGCCGTGTACACGTACGACGGCGCATGGCACGCCGTGGACGAGGCCCGGCTCGACTGCCCGGACCGGCTGGACAGCGTGGCGACCGCCCCCGAGCTGCCGGGGCGGCGCTGGATCGTCGCCCGCGGCCGCGCGGGCGCGCACGACCGGTGCTTCGACGTCCTGGGCTTCGACGCGCGGGGCATCGAGCACGTGATCGCCTATCGAACCCCGGGGCCCGACGCCCACGCCCTGCGCGACGTCGACGGCGATGGCAGCGCGGAGATCGTGCTGGACGCGACCAACCCGTACGTGCTGTGCTACACCTGCGGCGTGCAGGCCGTCGACTACGACGTGCGCCGGTGGGATGACGGTGCCTGGGAGCCCGTCGCGCTGGCGCCGGTGGGGGCCGCCGCCGGGACCGCCGCCGCACAGGTCGACCACGCCGTCATGCTCGCGCGCGCCGGGCTGTGGAAGGACGCGGCCACCCGTGTCCGGCGCATGGGGGCCGGGGCCTTCGCCGACCCGACCACCGTGTGGAATGCAGCGCTCATCGAGCTGCACGCCACCGGACGGGCCCGGCACGCGGCGCAGAGCCGCCACCCCCTCCTGCCCCACGTGCTGTACGGAGACTACGCCGCCGCCGTCGCGCCCATGCGCCGGGTCGACGTGGCGGATCTCTTCGGGCCGCGACCGCCCGGCGTGGCGGGCACCCCGGCCGAGGCCTGGGGGGGACACCTCGCCGTATGGCTCGAGCGCGCCACGACCGCCGCCGTCAGCGCCGACCCCGAGCTGGCGCCGGCGTTCTTCGTTCGCGGCTGGGCCCGCCACCTCGCCAACCCCGCCAGCCGCGACGCCATCCGAGACGTGGCCCACGCGGCGGCGATGGCCCCGGGCGACAGGCTCTACAACGCGTCCGCGGCATACCTCGAGGCCGAGCGCCGGTTCCTCGACGCGCTGCAGACCGCCGAGCCGGACGCCTAGACCGGCGGTGCGCCGCGTGAAGCTCCCCGGTGCGTCACGCCTGAGGCGCGTGCTTGCCTGGGTGCGGCGTCACCGCACGCTGGTGGCGCTCGTGGCCAGCGGCTCGCTGGCGGCGGGCGTCTGGCACGCGGTGCGCAACGTGCAATCCGACGTCGTCGCGGTGGCGCCGACCTTCGGCACACCGGCGCTCGGGGCGGCAAGCGAGATGCCGATGCTGGCGCGCCGCTCGTTCCAAACCGCACGCGACCTGGCGTGGGCGCGGGACCTCGTGCTGACCGAGGCCCAGGTCCCGGCCGCGCGCGAGCGGCGCGGCAAGATCCTCGACCAGTTCCCGTTGCCGGGGATGACGGTGCGCCCGGGCGACGCGGTGACCGTCACCGTCAGCCTCGGGGAGTCCGACGTGCCGTTGCCCGACGACCCGCGTGGCCATGCCCAGGTGCCGTTGCGCCTGACCGTGATCCCCGTCGACATCCTGACCTCGCGCCTGGCCCGCGCCACCGCGCGGGCCGCCGCGCGGGCTACGGCCGACCCGCCCGGCGCCACGCCGGCCCGGTGAGCATGTCCGGCAGCGAGCGGCCGGCCCGAACGAGGGCCGGCGCGGCCGCGGGCGTCGGTGGACGCCACGGGGCGGGGCACGTCGACCCGTAGTTGGCGGCGATGATCGCCAGGTCGCGGATGCCGACCGCGCCGTCCTGGTCGACGTCGCTGCAGGCCGGCAGAAACGGGCCATCCGCCTTGACCTGGATCGCCGTCCGTACGAGGTCGAAGACGTCGATCGCGCAGTCGTCGATGACCTCGCCGCGGGTGAAGGCGCCCGTGGGCAGGGCGTTGAGGCCGCGAAGCGCCCGGAACGGCCCATATGCCGCCGGCAGCGCGCACGGCAGCGTGGCGGTGACGACGTAGCGCTTGCCGGGCGTGAGGCCCTGCAGGAAGTACCGCCCCGACGACCCGCTGGTGGCCACGGCGTCGCCCGCCGAGACCACGGCGCCCTCCACCGGCACGCCGCCGTCGGTGAGCAACCCGGTGATGGCGGCCGTGTCGCGCGGGCACGGCGCCGCCTTGAACGCCACCTCGGTCGGCACGACGGCCGCGCACGCGGTGTCGTCGACGCGTACGCCGGAGACGTGGACATACGATCCGAGGTACGGCACGAGGTCGACGCCGCGCGCCGCGATGAACGGGCCGGGCAGCCCGTCGCACAGCCGGGTCACGAACCCGTCGGCCGCGCAGCTCGGCCCGCGCGGCACGTACTCCAGCCAACCCTCCACCGCCGCCGCGGGGTACGGCGGCACGTCGAGCGCGCGCGTGCTGGCCAACACGTCGGCGCCGCCGGCCGCCGTCTCGGCCTCCCACACGACGTGGGCGCGCGCGCCCGTGTCGATCACGGCCGCCGGTGCGCGGCTGCGCGACACCAGCGGGCTGGCATCCACCCGCGCCGCCGCGACCGGCTCGCCGTCGGGCGGCACGACGCCGGCGTAGATCCGCGACCCGTCGGGACGGGTCTCGGCCCACGCGGCGACGACCTGTCCGCCCGGGCCGCCGGCGACGGTGGCGGAGAGCAGCGTGCCGCGACGCGCCGCGTACAACACCCGGTCGCGGTCCCAGAACCCGTTGGGGTCGGGCAGCGTCGCGATGCGCAACACCTGCTCGGCGTCGTCGATCCACAGTGCGTGCGCACGGCCTCGGCTGTCCGCGGCCACCGCCGGCGCGCGCTGCAGCTGGCGGTCGGTGGATGCGTTGAGGCGTCCGTTGGGCCACCACACGAGCCCGCCCGGCGGCAACCGGCTGGCATAGATGTCGCCGCGGCCCGCCCGCACGTCCTGCCAGACCGCGATGAGGTCCCCGTGCTTGGTGGCCGCCAGGGCCGGATCGCGCTGGTCGCCGTCGGCCGGGTTGTTCACCCGCGACGGCGGCGACCACGTGCCATCGGGCAGGCGACGGCTGTGCAGGATGTCGAGCGTCCCGTGGCGGTCGTCGACCCAGACCATGTGGATGTTGCCATACGGGTCCGCGGCGAGGCGGGGGGACGCCTGTTGCGCCCCGCCGGGGTCGTCGCCGACGGCCTCGGCGGCGGTCCACACCTTGGAGCCGACCTCGAGCCGACTGTGGTAGATGTCGGCGTCGGCGCCATGGGTCTCCGCCCACACCACGTGGACGCCGCCGTCAGCGTCGACCACGATGGCCGGATCGGCGCGCCGTCCCCGGCCGTCGCGGAGCATCACCCTGGCGTCGGGCTGCCACGCGGCCGCGCCGGCCGGCCGGCGCGCCGTGAAAAAGGCGGCGCCGGGCGTGCCGAGCCGGTCGTCGACCCACACCGCCCACATCCCCCCGGCGCCGTCGACGGCCAGCGCGGGAGCCCCCTGGAAGGCCCCGGAGGGGTCGTCGTGGATGACCGCCGGGAAGCTCCAGCGGGCCGCCACCTGGGCCGGCACGACACCCGAGGCACCGGCGTCGGCGCGCTGCGGGCCGGCCGGGCTCACCGCGGAGGGCGCGGGCGCAGCCAGGCTGCGGGCTCCCCCGCCTGCCAAGGCCCACGCGGCAGCCACCAGACCAAGCGCGCGCAGGCGCCGCGACGGCCGCACCCGCCCGCGTGCATGGGGGTGCGCCCCCACCGGGTCCGCCGCCCGGTCCGGTGTCCGGGCCGGCGCCTCGACGTTCGTCAGACCACCGCTCACCGCCCTACTATAGCACGTCGCAGCGCACCCCCCGGCGGGCGATCTCGGCGAGCCGGGCGTCGTAGATCGGGGCCATGACGGACCAGTCGTAGGCCATGACGGCATGCCGGAGGGTGGCCAGGCCCGCCAGCCACTCGGCGGCAGGATCGGGGGCGGGGGCGGGTGGAGCGTCCCCCGCCGCTGCCGCGGCCCGCGCGACGAGCCGGGCGAGGCGGTCGGCCAGCCGCTCGTGCTGGCCATACAGCACCTCGGCGCGCATGGCGTCGGGCACGAGGTCGGGATACGCCAGGTCGTCGGGAAGGAGCGGCCAGCAGCCGCAGGCGACGGCCTCGCACACCGCGGCGCCGAAGAACTCGTGGCGGGCGGTGGACACGACGACGTCGCCAAGGTGCAGCCAGCGCGCATACTCCGACCGCGACTCGGCGTATCCGAAGCGAAGGACACGCCGGCCGAGGTGGCGTCGCGCCGCCTCGAAGACCGCGGGCACCTGCACGAACGACTCACCCAGGACGATCACCTCGAACGCGACGCCGGCGTCGGCCAGCTCGCGCAGCGCGTCGAAGCACCGCTCGGGCCCCTTGTCGTGCTCCCAGCGGTGGTTCCACACCACGCGCGGCGGGCCCGGAGGTCGCCGCGCCCGCCACGCCTCGACGCTCGCGGGCGGTGGGCCGAGCCCGGCGAGGTCGATGCCGAGCGGGAGGACCTCGCTGCGCGCGCCGACCGCGCCGACGGCGCCGGCTTCGCGATGGTCGGGAAACGCGCCGAGGAACCCCGGCAGGCGCTCGAGGAAGCTGCGCCGGTTGTAGGGCGAGCTCCACAGGATCGCGTCGGCGGCCAGCGCGCTCGTGAAGTTGACGAACGCGTAGTGGGCGTCATCCGGTCGGGCGGCGCGCCGTCGCCGCGACGCGCTCCAGGCCGGGTCCGCGGGCGGGCGAGGGTACGCCAGCTGGTGCTCGTGGAAGTACACCGCCGCCGGGACGCCGTCCAGCACGCCGCGCGTCAGGCCGAGGAACGCGGCGAGGTCCAGCATGTCGGTGGCGAGGACGACGTCGGGGCGCCGGCTGCCTGCCCGGAGCTGCCGCCCCAGCGTCACCGCGGCCCCGTGCATGCGCCACTTCCAGAACCGGCCCGGAAGGCCGAGCACCTCGACGTCGTGCGCGCTGTGGGCGCGGTAGCCCTCGGCCCACGCCCGGTGCGAGCCGGTGAGGTACGGCTCGATCACGAGGACTCGGGTCAAGGCGTCGCCGCACGGCGGCTGATGACGACCTCGACCTTTGCCGGCTGCACGCTCCGCACGCGCACGCCCTCCGGTGGCTGGACGGTCGGCGCGAGCGTCTGCGCGCCGGTCGCGGCACCGGTCAGGTCGACGACGGCCGTCACGTCATCCGGATCCAGCGCCTCGAGCACCGGGCGGGGGCCGTTGAGCAACACCCGGACCGTCTCGGGCTGCAGGCGTGTCGCCAGCCCCGGCGCGACGCCGCGCACGGTCACCGGCACGTCGATCGACTTGGCGTCGAGCAGCGGCGACACCTTGATGGTGACGGTGACGCCGTCGGGCGCGTTGAGGGCCGTGACCCCTGCGGGGAGGTCGAGCGGCACGACCTCGACGGTGTCCTGGCTCAAGCCCGAGATGTCGACAAGGGGTGACAGGTTGGGCAAGGGATCGATGACCTCCCGCGGCCCCTCGAGCTGCACGAGCTGCGGCTCGACCGTGAAGTCGACGAGCAGGTACCCCTCGGCCACGTTGCCGACGTACTCGGGCGTCACGTAACGCGGGACGCCGCGGCGGACGACATGGAGCAGCACGTCCACCTCGGGCGGGTCGAGCACGACATCGGGCACCGCCCGGCCAAACGCGTCGCGCGCCTCGAGCTTGACGTCCTCGATCAGCCGGCGCGACCGGGTGGTCGACACGCCGCTGACCTGGGCCACCACCTGCAAGACGCGCGTGACCTGTTCGGCCGCGCCGACGGCCGACACCCGAACCGGATCGGCGGACGTGTCGATCAGGGCATAGCCCGGCGCCGGGTCGTCGTCGGCGTCGACCTCGACGGCCAACGTCGCGGAAACCACCCGATCGACCCGGACCGTGACGATGGCGGGGTCGGCGTCGATGATCCGCACGCCGGACCGGATGCACCGCCATTGGTCTCGGCAGCGCACCTTCAGCGCGGCGCGGTAGCGCGTCGCCGCGGCCGGCATCCTGGAGAAGTCGGCTTCGGCCACGAAGTCCGCGGCGCCCATGGCGGCCACCGCCGCGCCGACGCCGCGCAGCCGGACGGTGGCGGAACGCTTGTCGGGCGCGAAGACCGCCAGGCCGGGCGGGACGCCGACGAACGTGATCGGCACGGCGGTGTCGGACGGCCCGGGCAGCCCTGCGTCGACCAGCGGGCGCTCGTCGCGGCTCGCCGCCAGCCAGATCACGAAGGCCAGCAGGAGCGCCAGGACCACGGAGCTGAAGGAATCCCACCACGCCTGGCTCACGGCGCACGCTCGCCGGGACCGTGGGGGCGCGAGGCACGCATCTCGCCAGGCGGCGGGATGTCGCGGGGTGTCGGGCCGCCGTTGCGCCAGCCCCCCGCCCAGGCATCGCGGAGCGCCCGCCAGCGCCGCGTCGCCACGCCGTCGCCATCGTGCGCCAGCGCGGCATGCAGCAGCCGCGAGAGATCCGCGGCGTCCGCGCACCGCACCAACCGCCCGTCGTTGGCCAGCGAGATCGTGCCGGTCTCTTCGGACACGACCACCGCCATGGCATCGGTCGACGTGGCGATCGAGATGGCGGCCAGGTGGCGCGTGCCCAACGTCGGGTCATCGGGCAGCGCATCGCTGATGGGGAGGACGACGCGTGCCGCGACGAGCCGGCCGTGCCGCAGCACGACCGCGCCGTCGTGCAGCGGCGAGTTGGGCACGAAGACCTGCACGAGCAGGTCGGACGTGACCACGGCGTCGATCGGCAGCGCGCGCTCGCACAGCTCCTCGAGGCTGGTCTGACGCTCGACGACCATCAGGGCGCCGTGGCGCAGGTCGGACAGCTGGCGGCTGGCGGCGACGACGGCCGACACCCAGTCGGCGTGGTCGGCCCGGTCGTTCGGGCGGGCGGTGAGGAGCCCGGCCTGCCCCAGGCGCTCGAACGCCCGCCGGAGCTCGGGCTGGAAGATCACCGGCACGCTGATGAGGATGGCGGGCAGGAGCTTGCTCACCACCCGTTCGAAGGCCGGCAGCGACAGGAACTGGTTGAACGTGAAGACCAGGAGCACGACGATGAGCAGGCCGCGCAGCAGCTGGACCGCGCGCGTGCCCCGCACGACGTAGAGCAGCCCGTAGACCAGCGCGGCCACGAGCAGCATGTCGACGACGTCGGCGACCCGGATGGCCAGGATGTAGATCGAGAGATCGCGCAGCTGCGCCATGCCGTGGCTCCCGCCCCCTCAGCGGGCCGCCCAGGCCGCCACGCCCATCGCCGCCATCGCCAAGCGTTCGGTGGTCGCCCAGTGCCAGCGGGCCTTGCCGGTCTGGAAGCGGGCCTCGAACGGCCATTGCGCCACCCACAACCATGCGACCACCGCGGCGCCGACGGGGCGCTCGGCCCACGCCAGGCACGCGACGGCGCCGATGTAGGCGAGCCCGATCCAGCGCCGGCGCTCCGCCAGCTCGGCACGGCGTTGGACGGCGGTGGCGTTGTGGTAGATGGTGACGAACAGCGCCAACAAGGTCGGCCAGAGCCAGTTGGCGGCCCACCAGCGCGCGGCCAGCTCGAGCGGGGCAGCGCTGACGCCCACCGAGGCCGGCACGCCCGCCGCACCGCCGAGGGTCCACCATGCCGCAAGGCCCGGCGCCCCGATCTCGAGCGCGCTGCGAGCCGCGAAGCGCCACCGCGCGCCCGGCCGGTGCCGCAGCGCGGCGGCCAGCGCGAGGCCGACCGCCACGACGGCGGTCGCCCCCGGTCCGAGCAGCATGGCCACCGAGATGGACGCGCCGAACAGGATCGCGGTGTCCAGGGTGGCGGGGGCCAGGCGGCGCAGGCCAAGGGGTGCGCGGCCGCCGTCGGCGAAGTCGGGTCGGTCCGGCGAGGACGCCGGCGCAGCGGCCGCACGCCCGGCGCCGGCCGCCAACACCGGCGCCCACAACGCCCCGAGGACCGGGACCACCGTCCACCACCCGGCGGCGACGCGGGCCAACCACATCCCGTCGATGCCGGCGCCGGCGGCGGCCATCGCCCCACAGCCGAACGCCCACGTTGCCCCCCAGGTCCACCGGGGGGGCTGCGCGTCGACGTGCAGCGCGACCGAGCGCTCGAACGCGGTGATCGGCGCACCAGGGCGCGGGGGCTGGGTGTCGGGCATCGGCATCGGTGGCGCGGATTATACCATCGGGGAGAGCTCGAGATCGCCCCATGCCCCGACCACCGCCTGCCAGCCCGGCGCGACCCACGTGGTGCAGTCGGCCTGCGACAGGATGCACGGCCCACGCACCGCCGCGCCGGGCGCGAGGCTCGTGCGCACGTGCGCCGCGACGGCCTCGCGCATGGTCGGGCTCGTCATGACGTCGGCGCGGAGCGGCGACGCCCGCGTGAGCGCCGGGGGCGGCGGCAACGGCGCCGCCGCGTCGGCCGCGACCTGCACCCGCAGCGTCACGACCTCGACCGGCACGGCCGGACGGGCATAGCCGTGGCGGCGATGGTGGGCGGCCTCGAAGCGCTGCACCGGGTCGGCGCCGGCCGGCCATGGGACGGTGATCTCCCACGATTGACCGGCATAGCGCAGGTCGGCGAGCCGGCGGGCCACCGCGCGCGAGCGGTCCGCCGGGGGCAGCATGGCGCGCGCCTCGGCTTCGAGCGCCTGGAACACCGGCTCGAACGCCGCCGCGTCGCGCGCCTCGACGCCGGCGGCCCCCGCACGCAGCACGGACCGCGACGCCGTGGCGGTCGGGGCCGCCGTCGCCAGGCCGACGGCCGACAGCGCGCCGGGCACGGCGGGGACGAGCACGCGGCGCATGCCGAGCGCCTCGGCGAGCTCGCAGGCGTGCAAGGGGCCGGCGCCGCCGAACGGCACCAGCACGAAGTCGCGCGGATGGTGGCCCTGCTCGACCGACACCTGACGCAGCGCACGCTCCATCGCGGCGTTGGCCACGCGGACGGCGCCCCACGCCACGGCCTCGGCGGTCGTGCCGAGCGCGGCGGCCAGCGGGGCCAGCGCGGCCCGGGCGGCACCGGCGTCCAGGCGGATCCCGCCGGCCAGGCGGGCGCCGGGGCGCAACCGCCCGATGACGACATGTGCGTCCGTGAGGGTCGGGAGGCGGCCGCCGCGGCCATAGGCCGCCGGTCCGGGGTCGGCGCCGGCGCTGGCCGGGCCGACCCGCAGGGCGCCGCCCGCGTCGACACCGACGACCGAGCCTCCCCCGGCGCCGATGGTGTGCACGGCGACCGACGGGCGGTGGACCGGGTAGCCCTGGATGGCGGTCCACCCCGTGTAAGGCACGGCGTCGTCGCAGAGCGCAACGTCGGTGGACGTGCCGCCCATGTCGCAGGTCATGATGCGCGGCGCGCCGGCGCGGCGCGCCACGGCCAGCGCGCCGAGCACCCCCGCCGCCGGACCGGAAAGGATGGTGGTGACCGGCAACCGTGCGGCGACCGGCGCCGGGAGCGTGCCGGCGTGCGAGCCCATCACGGTCAGCACCCGCGGCGCCAGGGCCGCCGTGAGGCGGGCCAGGTAGTCGGTGACCACGGGCCCGACGTACGCGTTGACCGCCACGGTGCTCGCGCGCTCGTACTCGCGGATCTCGGGCAGGACGTCGAGCGAGAGCGACACGTGCCCCGGGGCATCGGTCGCGACCCGGAGCGCGTCCCCCAACGCGCGCTCGTGGTCGGGGTACAGGAACGAGAAGAGCAGGCACACGGCGGCGGCATCGGCGCCGGTGCGCCGCACGCCGTCGACGGCGGCCCGGAGGGCGGCGGGCGTGAGGCGGCGCACCGGACGGCCGTCGGCGCCGACCCGCTCGTCGACCTCGATGCAGCACTCCGGCGGGACCAGGCTGGGCCGCGGGCGCGGCGCGAGGGCGTAGAGGTCCGCCCGATCGCCGCGCCCGAGCCGCAGCACGTCGCCGAAGCCGGCGGTGGTGACGAGGGCCACGCGCGCCCCACGGCCGGTCAAGAGGGCGTTGGTGGCCACGGTGGTGCCGTGCGCGACGGGCAGGTGCCCGCCGGGGTCGAGGTCCGCCAGGCCGGCCACCACCGATCGCTCGGGCGCGGCGGGCGTCGACAGCCGCTTGACGACCGTGAGCCCGCCGGCGCCCAGGCTGACGAAGTCCGTGAACGTCCCGCCGACGTCGACGCCAAGCCAGCGCTCCGGGCCCATGTCCTCCCCTCGCACCGTCGAACACAACACGAAGGCCGGTCCCCTCGTCGGGGCCCGGCCTTCCCAGACACACCTGTCGGGGACGGCTACTTGCCCGCAAGCTCCCCGTGGATGTAGTGTACGGCGTCGCCGACCGTCTTGATGTTCATCGCCGCCTCGTCGTCGATGTTGCCGACGTCGAAGGCCTCCTCGAAGTCCATGATCATCTGGGCGAGATCCAGCGAGTCCGCGCCGAGATCGTCCTTGAAGCTCATGTCCATCGTAATCGTCGACGCGTCCTTGCCGAGGCTGCTGGCGACGATGTCGCTCACCCGCTCGAAGACCTCGTCCTGGGTCATGCTGGCCATGCTTGCCTGTCTCCTTCGTGTTCAAGCTGCGGTTGCCGTGCAGGCCGGATGCGCGCTGCCGCGTCAACGCGTTGCAGTATAACGCGGCGGTCTCCGGCCGTCAATATCGCCCGGGGTTGACGATTGCCGGTGGCTGGGCCATACTGCCCGCGCGGCCTTGGGCCGCACGGCGGCCAAGCCGCCGTCGCAGCCGTGAGTATCAACCCCCGACGCCCGGTTTTCGTTGCGCCATGACCGATCGCCACGCATGACCGACCGCCAGCCCACCGCCGCCCGCAAGGTCGACCACGTCCGGATCAACCTCGAGCAAGCGGTCGACTCCGGCATCACGACGGGGCTGGAGCGCTTCCGCTTCGTGCCGCTCGCGCTTCCCGAAATCGACCTCGGCGCGGTGGCCACCGACGGCGCGTTCCTCGGCCTTCGGTTCCGCGCCCCGGTGCTGATCTCGTCGATGACCGGCGGCGCGGCCGGACTCGAGCGGATCAACGTCCACCTGGCGGAAGCGGCCGAGGCGCGCGGGGTGGCCATGGGCGTCGGCTCACAGCGCGCCGCGCTGGAGTCCGACGCGGCGACCGCCTCGTTCCGCGTGCGGTCGGTGGCGCCGTCGATCCCGCTGCTGGCCAACCTGGGCGCGGTGCAGCTCAACTACGGGTACACCGTCGATCATTGCCGCCGCGCCGTGGACATGATCGGGGCGGACGCCCTCATCCTCCACCTGAACGCGCTGCAGGAGGCCGTGCAGCCCGAGGGCGACACCCGCTGGGCGGGGCTCCTGGGGCGCATCGAGGCGGTCGCGCGCGACCTCGGCGTGCCGGTGATCGCCAAGGAGGTGGGGTGGGGGCTCAGCGCCGACGACGCACGCCGCCTGCGGGATGCGGGCGTGGCCGCCGTCGACGTCGCGGGCGCGGGCGGCACGAGCTGGAGCGAAGTCGAGAAGCACCGCGCGGCTACCGAGCTGCAGCGGCGGGTCGCCGGCGCGTTCGTCGGCTGGGGCATCCCGACGGCGGACAGCCTGCGGGCCGTCCGCGCGAGCGCGCCCGAGCTGCCGGTCATCGCCAGCGGCGGGCTGCGCGACGGCCTCGACGTGGCCAAGGCGATCGCCCTCGGCGCCAGCCTGGCGGGCCTGGCCGGCCCATTCCTCAAGGCGGCCGCGGTGTCGCCGGAGGCGGTGATCGAGGAGATCGACATCCTGGTGCGCACGCTGCGGATCGCGATGTTCGCCATCGGGGCCTCCGACCTCGCGGCGCTGCGCGGCACGTCCAGGCTGGTCGAGGCGGGGCCGTGAAGCCTCCTCGGGTCGTCCCGGCGCGCGAACGCCGCAACACCGCCGCCCCGATGTGGGACGACCCCGGCGCCGCCGCGCATCGCGACGCCGTGCGGGCCCGTGTCCGCAGGGCGCTCGACCCGCCCCGCGACGCACGCGACGGGATGTATCGCTGGCTCGCCTTCCACCTCGGCTGGGTCGATGCCGGCGGCGCGCCCGTCGACGGCCGTGCCGGCAAGGGCGTACGGCCTCTCGTCAGCTTGATGGCGTGCGCGGCGGTGGGCGCCGATCCGGCCCAGGCCCACGGCGTGGCCGCGGCCGTCGAGATGACCCACGAGTTCTCGCTGATCCACGACGACATCGAGGACGGCGACACCGAACGCCGCGGCCGCGCCACGCTGTGGACGGTGGCCGGCGTCCCGCACGCCATCAACGCCGGCGACGCGCTGTTCTCGCTGGCACGCCGGCAGCTCACCGAGGCCCCACCCGAGCTGCCCTCGCGGGTGGCGCTGGACCTCATCCGCCGGTACGACACGGCCTGCCTGCGGCTCGCCGAGGGCCAGTACCTCGACATCGCCTTCGAGAGCGCCGAGCGCGTCCGCCTGGCCGACTACCAGCTCATGATCCTCGGCAAGACCGGCGCGCTCCTCGGCGCCGCGGCCGGGATGGGCGCCCGTGCCGGCGGGGCGAGCACGGCGGACTCCGACCGCCTGACGCGCTTCGGCGAGTCGGTGGGCGTGGCGTTCCAGATGCAGGACGACGTGCTCGGCATCTGGGGCGACCCCGACGTCACCGGCAAGTCCGCCGGCAACGACCTGATACGCCGCAAGAAGAGCCTGCCGGTCGTGCTCGCCATGGCCGACGAGACGCTCGGCCCGGACCTCGTCGCGACCTACGCGCGCACCCATCCCCTGGCCCCCGAAGAGGCCGCGGGGTGGGCGGCGCGCATCGCGGAGGCGGGCCATCGCGAGACCTGCACCCGGCTGGCCCACGCCGCCGCCGACGCCGCGCTCGAGGCCCTCGACGGCCTCGACCTGGTGCCGGGCCCCCGCGCGGCCCTGGCCGCGCTGGCGCGGTTCGCGGTCGACCGCGAGCATTAGCGGCCGCCGCATCCGGGCAAACGCCGTACCCCTCCGCCTCGTTAACGGTGTCCGGGCGTGCCGTAGGGGCTTCCGAGGTGCCGTGGCCGCGGCCGACCCCGCGGTTTCGGAGGGCAAGCGCGATGGGACGGTCAGCTACAGGCGTCGCCGGGCCACCACGGGGACACGCGCCCCGATCGCACGGCCCGCGATCCGAGTGGAAGGCGTTCGCCGGTCACATGGCCTTGGCGCTCGGGGCGCTGTCGGCGCTCGCGGCCGTCGTCGTGCTATCGGTCGGTCGCGCCGCCGTCGTGGACAGGCCCCATCCGGCGACACGGCAGGCGCCGGCGCCGCTCGACGTGGCGCTCCTCACGGCGGACGTCGGGTGGGTCGGCCCGGCTGGCGCGCTGGCGTCGTTCACCTTGTGGCGGCAGGGGGCTCCGCGGGCGGCCGCGCAGGCCACCACGGGCGCCGACGGGCGGGTGGCGGTCCGGCTGGAAGCCGGCGGTGCGGCCGTCGTCGTCGAGGCGGGCGACCGTATCGCGGTCCGGGCCGGCGACGCCATCAGCTTCACCCGCACGGTCCCGACGCTCTCGGCCGACGTCGACCCCGCCACGCGCACGGTGAGCGGCCTGGCGCCGGCCGGCACGTTCGTCGAGCTGACGACGTTCGACGCGGCGGGTGGCCGCGTCGACACCGTGATCGAGCGCGCCGCGGCGGACGGCCGGTTTTCCCGGGTGCTGCCGGGCGGCGCGGCGCTGGGCGCCGGCACATGGGGTCGCGCGGCGATGACCACCGCCCACGGCGATCGGTTCGCGGCACGCTGGGACGTCGCGACGGTGGAGGCCACGCTCGGCAGCCCACACCTGACGGGCCGTGCCACGCTCGGCCGAACCGTGGTCGGCGAGGTCGTCGGGCTCGACGGCCAGCGCGCGGCATCGGCCCCGGCGCGGGTGTCGGGCGCGCCGCCCTTCACGCTCACGCTCGAGGCCGACGGCGCGGCGCGGCCCATCGGCCCAGGCGACGCGGTCCGCCTCACCATCGACGCCCGCCCTGCGCTGCACGGCACGGCTCCCGCGCTCACGGCGCACGTCGACGGCCAGGCGGACCGGGTGACCGGCCGCGGCCCCCCCAACACCGCCCTCTACGCGGTGGTGCATGCCGACGACGGGGTGCACGGGCTGCCGACGACCACCGACGCCACGGGCGGCTACGCGGTGGACTTCGAAGGGATCGCCGACATCGGCCGCGACACGCGGGTGTTCGTGGCCTTGACGCACGACCGCGTGACGTTTCGTGCCCCGGGCTTCCGACAGTCCGTGACGGCCACGCTCCGCAGCCCGGTGCTGTCGGGCGTGGCGGTGCCGGGAACGTGGGTGACCGCCAACCTGACCCGCCGCGCCTCGGCCGGCGAGCGGCGCGCGTTCGGCGATGCGGTGGCGGATGCCACGGGGGTGTTCCGGCTCACGCTGCGCGAGTCCGCTGGCGGTCCGGTGTTGGCGGTGGCCGCCGGCGACCGGATCCTCGCCGCCTTCGGCACCGGCGGCGAGCCGCGATCGCTGACCGTCCCCAACCTCGCGGCGACGGCGGATGCCGCGACCGACACGGTGTCGGGCGTCGCGCTCCCGTACACCGCCGTCGACGTGGCCGTCGACGGCGCCCCCGCGGCGCGGCGCAGGGTCCGGGCCGATCAGGCCGGCGCGTTCGCCGTGGACTACCGATCGACGTTCGACCTCCTCCCGGGCACGACCGGGAGCGTGGCGATGGCCCTCGACGGCGACGACGCGGTGGTGCTGCCGTGGTCGGCGCCACGCATCGACGTCGAGATCGACGCGGCCGACGTGTCGGGGCGCGCCGCCGCCGGCAGCGCCGTGGCCGTCGTCCTCTACCGCGGCGGGCAGGCGGTGGCCCACGGCGGCGCAACGGCGGACGCGCCGACGGGATCGACGGCCGGCGGCGCGTGGCGTGTCACGCTCCACGACGCAAACGGGGAGCCGGTTGCGGTCGGCGCAGGCGATCGGCTGGCGGCGGTGGTCGGGGAGTGGGGAACGTCGTTCGCCGTGCCGCCGCTCGCGGTGGAGGCCAACCCGGTGACCGACGCGGTCCGCGGGACCGGCAGCCCGCGCGCAAGCCTCGACGTTTCCGTGCAGCGCGGCGCCGAACGCCTCGCGGCAACGGCGACCACGGGGCCGGACGGCGTGTTCGAGCTCGACCTCGCAGGCCGATGGGACGTCCGGGCCGGCGACGCCGTGGCGGTCGCGGCGTCGCTCGCGCACGGGACGGCGACGGCGCGGTCGCGCGTGCCGCCGCCCACGGTCGACCTCGACACCGGCGGGATCGCCGGCTTCGCACGGGCCTTCGCGGTGGTCGTCGCCGATCTGCGCGGCGCGGGGGGCGACGCCCGCGCCGCGGCCACGGGCACGGCCGACGGGTTCGGTCGGTTCGCGATCGGCCTGCAGGACGCCGGCGGTGCCGCCGTCGCCCCCCGCGGGGGCGACCGGCTCACGGTGGAAGCCGGCACCGAGACGGTGACAACCGTGGTGCCCGGGGTGACCCTCACCCTGGATGCGGCCGGCGATACGGCCAGGATCTCGGCGCCCGCAGGCGCGGCGACGACGACGACCGCCGTCAACACGCTCGCCGGGTGGCGGTCGGCGGCGACGCACGCCGGGACGGTCGGCGTGGGCGGGCAGCTCGACGCGCTGTTCGGGGGGGCGTTGGACATCGCGGCCGGGACGCTGGTGCGCGCGGTCGTCGAGCCCGCCGACGGCCTGGCGTACACGCTCGTGCGCCGCGAGCCGCTCCTCGGCGTGCAGCGCGGCGGCAGCCTGGTGGCCGGGTTCGCCGGGTCGGGGGGCGCGGTCCGCCTGGTGGTGACGCGCGGGGGCGCCGAGGTCGCCGGGCAGGTCGTCCACGCGCAGTCGGACGGCGCCTTCGTCGGGCAGGTGGCGGACACGGCGAAGCGGCCGGTGCCGCTGCAGCCGGGCGATGTCGTCGGCCTGCGCTGGTCGGGCGGCGCGCCGCGCTACCTCCCGCCGGACGGCGCGATCACCATGACCGTCGCACCGCTGTCGGCGACCCTCCGCACCGCCGCCGCGCGCATCGACGGCACGGCGCCGCCCGGCGCGACGGTCTTCGCCGGGCCGTCCGCAGCCGGCGACCCGGGCGCGACCCGTCGGCTCACGGCCGACGGCGACGGACGGTTCACGGCCGACCTGGCGGCGGAAGCGGGGCCGGCGGGCCTGGCCGCGGGTCGGGCATGGGACGTCGTGGCGCCCGGAACGGCGGGGCACCGGACGTTCGTGACGGTGGTGGCGCCCTACCTCGAGGCCACGCTCGGCGATGCGCGGGTGGTGGGGCGGGCGGCGCCGCTGACCCGGGTGCGGCTCGTGCTCTCGACGGCCGGGCGGGCCGTCGCGGAGGGCGGCGGGATCGGCGACACGTCCGGCCACTTCGAGGCCATGCTGCGGGACCCCGGGCGGGCGCAGCGCGGCATCGCGGCAGGCGACGTGCTCGTGCTGCGCGAGCCCGGCGGCGCCGAGACCACGTTGGTGGTGCCGGCGCTCTCGATCACCGTCGACCGAAGCGCCGACCGCCTGCACGGGACGGCCCCGCCGGCGGCGGACGTCGCCGTGCGCTTGCGGGCGCCCGGCCGCCCGGACGCCAACCTGATGACGCGGGCCGACATGGCAGGCGCCTGGCGCATCGCGGGCCGCGACCTACCGAGCGGCTGGGTGTTGGCCGACGTGGTCGCCTCCGAGGCGCGCCTGTCGGTCGCCAACGGCCACGGGGTGCGCGCCGTGCCCGTGGCGGTCGCGACCGCCACGCCCTCCACCACGGCGACGCGGGTCGCGACCGCCGTGCCGGCCACGCCCAGCCCGACCCCGCGCGACACGCCGGAGGTCACGCCGACGTCGGTCGTGCCGCAGACGGTCTGGCTGCCGGTGGCGGCGCGGGCCGCGCGCGTCGGTGGCCGGCGATAGCCGCGCGCGTCCGGGCCAGACGCTCGGCGGCGCAGCGCCGCCGGCCAGTCGGGGCGCGCGCCGCGCGGCTGGCCGACAGCCCCGTCAGATCAGGCCCCACTCCCCCCAGTCGCCGCCCTCCATCAGGTCGGGCGACCAGCGCGGCTCGTCGAGCAGCGTGACCTTGGCCTCGCCGAGGGTGACCATGCGGGTGACGTCCTTGACCTGCTGCACGAGCATGCCGGCATACGGGCAGAAGGGGGTCGTCAGGATCATCCGCACGTCGGTGTGGTCGAGGTGGAAGACGATCTCGCGGATGAGGCCGAGCGTCACGACGTCGAGGTTGATCTCGGGGTCGACGACCTGGCGCAGCGCTTCGCGCACCTCGGACTCCCGGGCCACCGGATCGGTGGCGGCCGCAGCGTCGGTCTCGGCGACGGCGGTGGAGGACGGCAACGGCATTTCGACACCTCGCTGGCTTCGTGCAGACGTTGAGGGGATTGACACGGGTCCGACCGAATGGCTATGATTATAGATATGATTCCCGCATCCGCCATGCCCGTCGTGCCCCCGCTGCCGCGCCGCGGGCTCACGCCCGCGTCGGTCGGCGGGCTGGTGCTGCATCGTGGCCCCCTCCACCCCCGGCGTCGTCCGCGCCGCGGAGCCACGCTGGCGGCGCGCCCGATCTAGCGCGCCGCCGTCGGTCGCCACGAGCGTGGGCCCCGCGGCCCACGCTCTTTTCGTTCCCGCGACGGACCAAGCACGACTGGAGGACCCCACATGAGCACCACCGAGCCGCGGCTGGCCCGCGGCATGCGCGACCTCCTGCCGGACGCGATGCGCCGACGGCAGCGCGTGGTCGACACGCTGCGGCGGCTGTTCGAGACCTACGGCTTCGAGCCGCTTGAGACGCCGGCGGTCGAGCTGTCGACGACGCTCCTCGGCAAGTACGGGCCGGATGCCGAGCGGCTGATCTACCGCGCAGGCCTCGGCGACGAGGCGGACCTCGCGCTGCGCTACGACCTGACGGTGCCGCTGGCGCGCGTCTGGTCGGGCAACGACATCCCGCGCCCGTTCCGGCGCTACCAGATCGCGCCGGTCTGGCGCGGCGAGCGGCCGCAGCGCGGCCGCTACCGCGAGTTCGTCCAGGCCGACGTCGACATCGTCGGCGCGCCGGGCATGCTGGCCGACGCCGAGATCCTGACGATCGTCACGGCGGGGCTCGACGCGCTCGGGTTCACGGGCTACCGGCTCAAGCTCAACAATCGCCGGCTGCTCAACGGCCTCGGGCGCTATGCCGGCGTGCCGGAAGCGGTGCTGCCCGGGCTGTACCGGGCCATCGACAAGCTCGACAAGGTCGGCCTCGAAGGCGTGCGCCTCGAGCTGCGGTCCGTGGGCCTGCCGGGCGAGCTTCTCAACCGGCAGCGCCAGGCGGTGGGGCGCTGGGTGCGGGGGCAGGCGGACCGCGACCGCCTGGCGCGCGACCTCGCCGCGGCTGTCGGCGACGCCGAGCCGGCGGGGGTGGCGGAGCGCGGGCTCCCGGCCTTCCTCGACGCGCTCGCGGACTTCCCCAACGGCGGCGGAGACGATGCGCGCGCCGCCGAGGCGGCAGCCGCCGAGGCGGCAGCCGCCGCGATGACGGCCAGCGTCGACTGCCTGCGCGGGCTCTATCCGGTGGACCGGCTGATCCCGGACGCCGTGACCGACCGGCTGCTCGATCTCCTGCAGCTGCGCGACGGCAGCCGCGCCCTGCTGGCGGCGCTCGGCACGCGGCTCGACGACGCCGAGGCGGCCGTCGGCATCGCCCAGCTCTCGGAGGTGCTCGATGCCCTGGACGCGGCAGGCGTGCCGGCCGACCGCTACGAGATCGACTTCGCGATGGTGCGCGGGCTGGACTACTACACCGGGACGATCTTCGAGACGGTGGTCGAGACGCCGCCGATCGGCTCGATCCAGGGCGGTGGGCGTTATGACAACCTTCTTGCGCGCTTCGGCAAGCCGGCGCCGGCGGTCGGCACGAGCTTCGGCGTGGACCGGCTGGTCGACGTGATGGAGGCCCTCGGGCTGTTCCCGGCCGAGGCGGGCGCCGCGGCGGCGGACGTGGTCGTCGCGGTGTTCGATGCCGTGACGGCGCCCGGCGCGGTGGGGCTGGCGGCAGACCTGCGTCGGGCGGGGATCCGGACCGAGCTGTACCTGTCGGCGGACCGGCTCGGCGACCAGATCCGCTACGCGCTCGAGCGGCGCGCGTCCGTGGTGGCCGTGATCGGCCCGGACGAGGCCGCCGCCGGCACGGTGGTGCTGCGCGACTTGGGCGCCCGTTCGCAGGCGGCAGTGGACCGTGCCGGGGCCGTCGATGGCGTGCGGGCGATCCTGGGGGCGCGACGATCCGGGGGCTGACGGCGCCGGGCCATGCGTTCCCGTGCCGCCGACGCTCCGCGACGACGACATCGAGGCTCGGCCCGGCCGGCCGCGCAGGCATGCGGCCGGCCGGGCCCTGTTGACGGGTCGCCGCGACCCAGGTAGGATCCGTGCGTCCGGGATCCCGTCATGCCCACCGACCTCCAATCCACCCTGGCCCTCCTCACCAGCGCCGGCATCGGCCTGCTCGTCGGCCTGGAGCGCGAGCGCAACCCGCTCACCAAGGCCGGGCTGCGCACGTTCGCGCTGATCGCCGTGCTCGGCTGCCTGTCCACGAACGTGGCCGCCGCGGTCGACGGCGCGTGGGTCGTGGCCGTCGCGATGCTCGTCGTCGGCGCCGCGCTGACCGCCGCCTACGTGGTGGACCCGGCCACGCGGGTCGACGACTCCGGCACGACGACGATCGTCGCAGCGCTCATCGTGTTCGCCTTGGGAAGCCTCGCCGCCGGCGGGCAGCGCCAGCTCGCCGTGGCGGCCGGCGTGTCGGTCACCCTGATCCTCCACTTCAAGGCCGAGCTCGAGGGCTTCTCGCACAAGCTCACGTCGCGGGACCTGCGCTCGATGCTGCGCTTCGCCGTCCTCTCGGCCGTGATCCTCCCGCTCCTGCCGGACCGGCCCCTGGCACCGAGCGGCCCGCTGGCGGCCGTCAGCCCCTACAACGTGTGGCTGATGGTGGTGGTGATCTCGGGCGTCGGCCTGGCGGCTTACGTCACGTGGCGGCTCACGCTCGGGCGCCACGGGCTCGTCGTGACCGGCTTCCTCGGCGGCCTCGTGTCGAGCACCGCCACCACGCTCGTCGCCGCCCGGCACGCCCGCCAGGGGATCGCGTCGCCGCACGCCGCGCTGACCGTGATCCTCCTGGCCAACGCCACCATGCTCGTCCGCGTGATCCTCGTGGTCGCCGTGGTCGCCCCCGCCGCGTTGCCGGCCATCACCGCCGTCATCGGGCCGGCGCTCGCCCTCGCGCTGCCGGCGCTCGTCGTGCGATGGCGGGGCGCGGCGGGCGCCGGCTCGGGCGACGACGGCAACTACCGCAACCCGGCCGACCTCGCCACGGCGGTCGGCTTCGGCGCCGCCTATGCCGCCGTGCTGGCGCTGGCGGCGTGGCTCGAGACCTTCGTCGGCACGCGCGGGATCTACGGCCTCGCGGCCGTGTCGGGGCTGACCGACGTCGACGCCGTCACGCTCAGCGTGCTGCGGCTGTCGTCGACCGGCGCCCTGCCCGTGAGCGCCGCCGCCACCGCCATCGCCCTCGCGCTCGCCGCCAACCTGGTCGCCAAGTCCGTGCTGGTGTACGCCGCTGGCGGTCGCACCGTCGGCCATGGGGCCGCGGTCGGGTTCACGCTCCCCCTCGCCGCGCTCGTCGCAAAGGTCGTGGCCGGAGCCCTGTAGCCCGGGGCCGGCGTCGAGCGCCGCCGTGCGCCATCGCCCCCCAGCGCCGCCGCCGGTGGCCAGGTCGGCGCGGCGGGCGGCGGTCCACCCACCGGCGATCTTGCGCCGCAGGCGGCCGATGGGTAGACTATAAACACCCTTCGTCACCCGGTTCGGTGCCCCCCATGGCCATTCAACCCACCGCATCGCCTCCCGTCCGGCACCGCTCGCCGGCGGCGGACCGCCGCCGGCCGCGCCGACCCTGGCCGTTGGCGGCGGCGCTGGCGCTCGTCGCGATCGTCGCCGTTCCGGCGGCCTACCGCTGGGTGCACCGCGACGTGATCTTCCCCGGCGTGCGCGTGGGCGGCGTCGCCGTGGGCGGCCGCACCGCCACCGAGGCGCTGGCCCGGCTGGCGGCTGTGGGGCTCGACCCCGCCGCGCCGGTCACGCTGCGCACCGGCGAGCGCGAGTGGTCGCTGGCAGCCGGTTCCAGCGGCCTGGCGTTCGATGCCCGCGCCACAGCCGCCGAAGCCTGGGCGGTGGGGCGGCGGGGCACCCGCCCGAAGGCGATCTGGGACATGCTGCGGGCCCGGCTCGCCGGCCGCGACATCGCCCCCATCGTGCGCTACGATGCCGGCGCCGCTCGGGCCGCGCTGACCGATGTCGGCGCCCGCTTCAACCGCCCCCCGCGCAACGCCGCCATCGCGTTCGACGGCACGGCGGTCCACACCACGCCGCCCGAGATCGGACGGCAGCTCGACATCGATGCCTCGCTGGCCCGCATGGAAGCCGCGGCGGCCGGCGGTGCGTGGCCCGTCCGGCAGCTCGACCTCGCCGTCGTCGAGACGCCGCCGGCCGTGACCGACGCGGGGCCGGCCGTCGCCGCCGCGCAGGCGCTCCTGGCGTCGCCGCTGACGCTGCGCGCCGAGGACCAGGTCTGGCCGTTGCCGCCCGACCAGCTCGCGCCGATGCTCACGACCGTCGCCGATGGCGGCGCGGTGCGGCTCGACGTCGACCGCGATCGGTTGCGCGACTGGCTCAAGCCGGTGACCGACGCGATCTCGCGCACCGCCACGCTGCCGCGCTTCCACTTCGACGACGACGCCGGCGCGCTCGTGCTCGTCGCGCCCGGCCAGGACGGCAAGTCGATCGACGTCGACGGCACGGCGCAGCAGATCCTGGCGGTCGACGGGCTCGGCGACCGTCTGGTGCGGGCCGTGGTCGTCACCACCCCGGCGGCCGTGGCGGACGGCGCCAGCGCCGCCGACCTCGGCATCCGCGAGCTCATCCGGGCCGAGACGAGCCATTTCCGCGGCTCGGCGCCGGAGCGAATCCACAACGTCGCCCTCGCCGCATCGCGCTTCGACGGGCTGCTCATCCCGCCCGACGCCGTGTTCTCGTTCAACGCGCACATCGGCGACATCTCGCTGGAGTCGGGCTTCAAGAAGGCCCTGATCATCATGGACGGCGCCACCGCCGACGGCGTGGGCGGCGGCGTGTGCCAGGTGTCGACCACGCTGTTCCGTGCGGCCTTCTGGAGCGGGCTGCCGATCGTCGAGCGCACGGCGCACGGCTACCGCGTCGGCTACTACGAGCAGGGCGCGCCGATGGGCTTCGACGCCACCATCTACAGCCCGATCGTCGACCTGAAGTTCAAGAACGACACCGGCGCGTGGATCCTGATGGAGACCGAGACCAACACCCGCGCGACGGCGCTGACGTTCCGCTTCTACGGCGCCAAGCCGGATCGCGAGGTCAAGCTCGAGGGGCCGGTGGTCGGCAAGAACGTGCCGCCCCCGCCGCCGCGCACCGAGGTCGACCCGTCGTTGGCGCCGGGGCAGACCAAGGTGGTCGAGAACGCGCGCAGCGGGGCCTCCGTCAGCTTGACCCGCATCGTCCTCACGCCCGGCCAGCCCGAGCAGCGCGACGTCTTCTACAGCAGCTACCGGCCGACCGGCCAGGTGACGGCCGTCGGGCCGGGCGCCCCGCCCGCCGGCGACCCCGCCGCGGTCGCTCCCCCGCCGACGCCCGGCGCCTCCGGCAACTGACGCCCGACCCGCTCTGGCAGCGCATCCCGACCCCGCTCTGGTTCGACGGCGGGGCGATCGGCCTCGGGCTGCGCGTCGAGACCAACGACCCCGACGTGCTGGCGTTGGCCCGCGCGGCGTTCGGACGGTTCGCGCGGCCTCCGGGTGAGCCGGACATCCTCGTCGAGGCCGTGGTCGCGGACGGCACGGTCGACGGTGCCCCGGACACGCCGCCACACCGCTTCCACCGCGAACGCGGCGGCCTCTACGCCGCGGGCGACGACCGGGGAAGCGTGGTCGTCGCCGACCTCGCCGCCGGGCGCGCGGCGGCGTTCGTCGACCGGCGCTCGCCGCCCGACGTCGTGCGGACGGTGCTGCTCGAGTCGACGGTGTGGCGCATGGCCGCCTGGCGCGGGCGGGTCGCGCTGCACGCGGCCGCGGTCGTGGTCCGCGGAAGGACGTTCGTGCTGCGCGGGCCTGGCGGGGCCGGCAAGTCCACGCTGGCGGCGAAGGCGGCCCGCGCCGGCCACACGGTCGTGGCCGAGGAGGTGGTGTGGTTCGACCCCACGGGCCCGACGCCGGTCCTCCGCGGCATGCCGTGGTCGGTGCACCTCGAGCCGGACGCGGCCGCGGCGTTCGTCGGGCAGGCCGCCCCGTCCGGGCAGGGGGGCACACCGCGCGCCTGGTCAGCGGACGACCGGTCGGCGAGCGCTCGGGCGGCGGGCGCTTCGAAGCGGGCGCTGGACGTCGAGCGCGACCTCGGCGGAGCCTGCGCCGAGGTCGCCCCGCCGGGCGCGCTGGTGTTCCTCGAGCGGGCCGGCGCGGGCGCCGACGTCGCGGCGCTCGACCGCGAGGACGCCCACGCGCGCTTTCGCGACACGCTCCTGCCGGGCGAGACGACCCAACGGGCGGCGGGGCTGTCGGCCGCGTGCGACGACCTGCTCGCCCACGGCGCCTACGTGCTGCGGTCCGCGTCGCCTGCGGCGGCGCTCGCCGCGCTCGAGGCGCTGGCCGGCGGCCAGGTGGTAGAATCCCGCGTCGACCGACCGCGCCGCGCCGGCCAGCCCTGAACGGAGTCCGTCCATGCCCACCGACCGCTACCGCATCCACCCCGGCGCCGCCGTGGACCTCGCCGCACACGACCCCGACGACCGCGCGCTGTTCGACGGCACCAGGGACGACGCGGAAGCGGTGATCGGCGCGCAGACGAAGCGGCTCGAGGCGCTCCAGGAGCTGCTCTACGCCGAGAACCAGCACAAGGTCCTCATCGTCCTACAGGCCATGGACACCGGCGGCAAGGACGGCGTCATCCGACGGGTGTTCGACGGCGTGAACCCCCAAGGCGTCAAGGTGGCCGGCTTCAAGAAGCCCACGCCCGACGAGCTGGCCCACGACTACCTGTGGCGGGTCCACCCGCACACGCCGGGCAGCGGCGAGATCGCGATCTTCAACCGCAGCCACTACGAGGACGTGCTGGTCGTACGGGTGCACGGGCTGGTGCCGGCGGACCGCTGGCAGCGGCGCTTCGACCACATCAACGCGTTCGAGAAGCTCCTGGCGGACGAGGGCACGACGATCCTCAAGTTCTTCCTGCACATCTCCAAGGACGAGCAGAAGGCCCGGCTGCAGGCGCGGCTCGACGACCCGGAGAAGCACTGGAAGTTCCGGGTCGGCGACCTCGACGAACGGCGGCGCTGGGACGACTACATGGCGGCCTACGCCGAAGCCATCGCGCGCACGAGCACCCGCCACGCCCCGTGGTACGTCATCCCCGGCAACCGCAAGTGGTACCGCGACCTCGTGATCGGCCGCATCATCGTCGCAACGCTCGAAGCGCTGGACATGCGCTTCCCCCCGCCCGAGATCGACCCGCGGTCGGTCATGGTGGAGTGACGCCGCGGCGCGGCGTTCCAACGGCGCATCCTTCGCCGAGACCAACCGCCCGGCGCCAACGGAGACGACGGCGAGACGCGGCGGCGACGCGCGGCCCGTATCCTTCGGTTTCGAATCGCCATCAGCGCTCGGCATGGCTTTCCACCCCTCCCCGAGGCGTGCGTTCGACGCCCGATCGGGTCGTCCGCGTGCGGCTCAGGCCGGGCTCAGCTCGGGCTCAGGCTGCGCTCTGGTGACCGGGCGGCTGGCATGATATGCTGGGCGTCGTGGCCATCCGTCCAACCGCAGCGAGGAGGAAGACGATGACGACCCGCTCGACGCACCATCTCTGGTCAAGGTTGGTGGTGCTGATCCTCTGCACGGCCGGATTCGCATACGGCGCCGCCACCAGGCGCATCGCGCCACCGGCCGAGGCGTTCCCAGCCCGCCAGGGCGAGGGCGGGCCGTCGTCGCTGGTCCTCGTGGCGACGGCGGTCCCGGTTGACCCCGAGACCGACGGTGGCGCCCCTGCAGGTTCCGCCGCCGAGCCGGTCGACGGCGCCGACGGGCTGGACGCCGTCGTCACGCTGGCCCCTCAGTCCGACGACAACTACCGGTTGACGTTCGGCTCGGGTGGCACGCCTACCCCAGCCCCATTACAGTCCAACTGCGCTGACCCGTGGCTCGAGGTGGGCTGGAACATTCCGTCGCGCGTGACGACTCGGTATCGCGCCATCATGCGCTTCGACCTGTCGTCGATCCCGGCCGGGTCGACAATCGACCAGGCGCGGTTGCGGCTGTACACCGGTGAGGTCGTTCCCGTCGTAGGCGATGCTTCGGCGTCGGAGGTCGACGCAGCCGCCCGTTCCGACGGTGCCCAGCAGAACCCGCCACTGCCGCTCCGCGTCCACCGCCTGGCCGACGCCTGGTCGTGCCCACGCACCGTCGTGCCGCGCGGCGCCACCAACCCGGTGTACGCCACAGCGCAGGTGCCCATCGGCCAACGGGTGCAGGTCAACCTCGACATCACGACGCTCGTCCGCGAGTGGGCAGCCGGCACCTACCCCAACTACGGCCTGGTGCTCACCGACGACGGCGCGACGACGGAATATCGGTTCTTCTACAGCCAGGACAACTCCCTCACCGCCTACCGCCCCAAGCTCGAGGTGACTTACACGGCGGTGAACCCCCAGGTGTCGATCACCATCGAAGGGCGCTGCGGCGAGGCATTCCCGCGGAACTCCGTGCCCGTGGCGCGCACGGTGTTCGTCACCGTCAACACGGCGGGCACGTTCTGGCTCTATCGACAGCCGGGCAACGTCCTCGTCTCGGGCCCCAACAACCTCCCACAGGCTGGCGTCTACCGCGCGTTGGTCACGGATCATACCAACGGCCCCATCGGCAACTGGGAGTACGAGGGGCGGTTCACCGCCGGCGGCATCACCGTCACGAGCCGGTGCCCGTTCTCGATCGTCGAGCCGCCCACCGCGACGCCGTCGCGCACCCCCACGCACACGCGCACGCCGACGCCGACACGCACCCCGACGCCGACGCCGACGCCGCGCCTCAGCGTCAGCCTCGAGACGGGCTGCCTGACGGAGCAGGTCGTCGGCCACACCGTCGACGTGCAGTACGACACCGACACGGCCGGCAACCCGCTGCGCATCGTCGAGCAGCCGCGCAACTTCACCGTGCTGTCGGACGTCGTCCCGCCCGGACGCGGCTCGGTCCCGCTGACGATCGTCGACGGGGACTACGAGCGGCGGCTCGCCGCCGAGCTCTACCGCGACCGCACCGGCGCCCCGATCGCCATGGCGGAGTGCCGCTTCTTCGCCGTGACGCCGACGCCGTCGCCCACCGACCAGGCAACGCCGACCGCAACGTACACGCCGTCTCCGAGCCCCACGTCGACGTGGACCCCGAGCCCGACGCCGACGCCCACGGCCACGTCGACCGCCACCCCTCCGGCGAGCCTCCGCGTCTGGATCGCCACGGGCTGCGATCGGACCTACACGCTCGGCGAGACCCTCGACATCCGGATGCTCAGCGACCGTGCCGGCACCATCGAGATCCTCGAGCTGCCGGCGCGCGAGACGTTCCACCGCACGCAGGCCAGGGCCGGCGAGGAGCGCAGGACCACACGCCTGCTGCAGGGCGAGGCCGGCGGACGGCAGCTGCTCGGCCGTCTCTTCGAGGGCACGTCGACCGACCCGAGCGCCACGTCCACCTGCGACTTCGAGGTCGAGCCCAAGCCGGGCGACGTGCCGTTCACCGTGCGCGGCCGCGTCGACCTCGAGCGGCGCGGCAACGACAGCGGCGCGCAGGCGTGCGTCGGCCAAAACTGTACCAGCACCGACGCGGAGGGGCTGTTCGAGCTGGCGGGCGTGCGGCTGAACGAGCTGCTCACCGTCCGGCACCCCAGCTACCTTCGCACCGAGCGCCGCCTCGCGGAGCCGCCGGCGCGCGCCGGCGGCACGGTCGACCTGCCCGGCGTCAAGCTCCTGTCGGGCGACCTCGACCAGAACGACGTCGTCGACCTCCTGGACGCCCGCACCATCGGGATCCGTTTCGACCTCGAGCGCGCCGGTGCGCCGCCCGGGCTGTGGCTCGAGGCGGCGGACATCACCAAGGATGCCAGGATCAACATCCTCGACATGACCGGCGTCTACTACAACTTCGACCGGACGGCGCCGACGGGTTGGTCGATGGACCCGCTGGCGGCGCGCAGGACGTCCTCGCCGGCCGGCCGGCGCACGGGTGAGCCTGCGGCAGGTCGGGCGGTTGGTCGCGATGCGGGCACCGGTGGCTCACAGGCAGATCGGCCAGCCGGCGACGCGCGCATCCAACCGCTGCCGGCCGGCAGCCGCGCGCCGGACCACGCCGCGCAGGGCACGGCGGTGCGGATCCAACCGTCGCGGGCGCAGGCGCCGCAAGGCTCCGACATCCCGATCGACATCGTCATCGCCGACGTCGCGCGGCTCTACGCCGCCGAGGTGACGCTGTCGTTCGACCCGGCGGTCGTCGAGGTCAAGGATGTCAACGCCGCCGACGGCGGCATCCAGTCCACCATCGGCAGCTTCCTCGACCCCGTGAACGTGTTCGTCCTGCGGAACGAGGCCGACAACGCGCTGGGCCGGGTGCGCTTCGCGGTCACCCAGACGCGGCCCGCCGCGGCGCGTCAGGGCACCGGCGTCCTCGCCACGGTGATCTTCCGCGGCAAGCAGGACGGCAGGACGCCGGTGACCGTCGAGAGCTTCCGGCTCGTCGACGACTCCCTGCCCGACGGCAAGCTGATCGAGGCCGCGCGCGCGCACGGCGAGATCGAGATCGGCGGATCGGGCTGGCTGAAGAACATCTCGACGCGGAGCCACGTCGACGTCGGCGACAAGATCATGATCGGCGGGTTCATCCTCGAGGACGGCCCGGCCAAGGTGATGATCCGGGCGCGGGGGCCGAGCCTGCCGGAGGCGCAGGTGCCGAACCGGCTGGTGGACCCACGCGTGCGCTTGATCCGGATGAGCGACGCGGCCGAAGTCGCGGCCAACGACAACTGGGTCGACTCGCCCCAGCAGGCCGCCATCGCCGCCGACCCGCTGCGGCCGGCGGACCCGCGCGAGGCGGCGATCATCGCCGACCTGCCGGAGGGCGCGTACACCGCCCTGGTCGACGGCGCGGGCGGCGCCAGGGGCATCGGGCTGGTCGAGGTGTTCTGGCTCAGCGGCGAGGGCCGGCTGAAGAACATCTCGACCCGCGCCGGCGTGCGGCTGGGCGACGAGGTGATGATCGGGGGCTTCATCGTCCGCGACGCGCCGATCGAGGTCGCGATCCGCGCGCGGGGGCCGAGCTTGCCGGCGCAAGCGGTGCCGGACCGCCTGATGAACCCGACGATGCAGCTCTTCAGCGGGCAGACACTGCTGGCCGAGAACGACGACTGGGGACAGGCGCCCAATGCCGGCGTCATCGCAACCGACCCGCTGAAGCCGCAGGAGCCCCGCGAGGCGATGATCGTCACGACCCTGCAGCCGGGCGAGTACACCGCCATCGTGCGCGGGGTGGGCGGCACCACCGGCATCGGGCTGGTCGAGGTGTTCAAGCGCACGGCCGCCAACACGCCGGGGCTGCTGGGCGGCGTCGACCGGCTGGGCCGGGCGCTGCGGTGGCTGCGGCCGGCCGCGCCGGCCGGCAGGCTCATGCCCGGCCAGTGATCGTCCCGGTTCGTCCGCAGGCCGGACCGGCTCGGCCCGGCCCGCGGCGAACCCTCGGCGGACGCAAGCGCACGTCCAGGCCGCACATGCGAAAGGCCAGAGCAACATGCGATTCCGACGACTTGGCGCCCGCTCGGCCCGCACGCCCCGCGCCATCCTCGCCGCGGCGGCGGTGGCACTGCTGTGCCTGTCGTTCGGCCATGCCGATCCCGCGGCCGGCCAAGTCCCGACCGCGCTCGCGTGGCCGGACGAGGGCCTCGTGGCCGACGTGCGCGCGCTGCTGCTGACCTACTACAACCAAGAGGCAGCCCCCAACGCATCGCCAGATGACATCGCACCCGTCGACCCGGCGCGCCTGGCGGCCGCGCCCAAGGATCCCGACATGCTGTGGGAGAGCCTGGGCGGCCGCGTCGACCCGCGCGTCGACGTGTCGCCGGCCTGCCATGCGGCGCAGGGAGCCGGCGCCTTCGTCGACTGCACGGGCGCGCGGCTGGCGCTGGGGCTGGCGCGCCCGTACCGCGGCGGGCTCTCCCTGTTCGGCGCCGGTTCCCCATACGCGTCCGGCGAGATGCTGGTGTTCACCGCCGGCCACTACGCGCTCTATCATGCGTTCGTGATCGAGCACGACGCCGACCGCGCCGACGTGCCGGCCCCCACGACGGGGCGCGGCCCGCGCGACCACAAGCCCTACCACGCGGCCCTCCTCCGGGCCTACGAGGCCCACATGCGCGACGCGTTGGTCAAGATGCTGCGCGATCGGCGGGACGATGCACCCTTCCAGGCCAGCCTGACCCGCAGCGCCGGCTGGCTGCTGCTGCCGTATGCGCGCACGGCGAACGCGCTCGAGCGCCACCGCGCCTGGGCGGCGCCGGCCGACCGCCGCGACGCGCTGGCGGTGGTCAACGCGCTGAGCCAGCGGATCTGGTGGGAGTGGGTGCAGGCCCAGCCGGCCGGCCCGCGCACCGCCGGCTTCGCCGACCTCGGCAGTCGGGCCACGTACGACGCCGCCGTGGCGCGTGACCCGGGGCAGGCCGGCACGCAGCGGTTCACGGTCGCCGGCCAGACGATCGAGAGCCTGCGGGCCGCAGCCGTCGACGCCGGACCGCACGACGGCCTGTGGTTCGACGCCGACTTCACGCTGCCCGGCGAATGGTACTGCGCGCAGTTCGGCTATGACGCGCAGGACGGGCGTGCGTGCATGGCGCACGCACGGCGCCTGAGCCTGGGCGGCCAGAACTCGCCGTTCGGCGGGTATTACGGGGCCGGGAGCTGCGGCCAGCGCGCCGGGGCGCCGACCGCCTTCGCCTGCGGCGAGACCAACCTCGGCTCGAGCGCCGAGGAGTGGCTGGGCACGTACGTCGGCGCACGTGCCGGCCTGCGCCTCATCGACCTCGTGGCTCGAGCCGGCGATCCGGCGGCGCCGGCCGGCGCCATCGGTCCGGGCGGCCACGCCGCGGTCGCCGAGCGGCTGGGGTTCGGCGTCGCCGGGTGGCACGGCGGCGAGGGCTACCAGGACGACATGGAGTGGCCGTGGGCGCCGGCCGGCGTGCAGGCCATCCGCACGCTCTCGGCCGGGCGGCACGACACCGAGCGGCAGAACGGCCGTCTCAGCCTGGGCGAGGACAGCACGAGCGCGTCGTCCACGGCCCTCGACGGCGACACGTGGTCGGGCGGAGGGGCCGAGTCGCCGGGGGCCATCGAGAACCACATGCCCGGTCCGAACCCATTGTACGGGTCGGTCATCTTCGGGCAGGTCCTCGACGACAAGGCGGACGCGGCGCTGGCGCCGTCGCTTTACGACGCCGTCCACCGCAACCATCCCGACGAGTTCGCGGCGTGGGTGTGGCTGCTGCAGTCGACCTACTACCGCTGCCTGGCCGGCGCAGACCCGGCGGACCCCGCCTGCTTCGCGTTCGGCTCCCCGCTGCGCAAGCCGCTCTTCGTCGACCCGACCGACACCGCCGTCCCCCTGGCCGTACGGTACCTGTGGCGCGACCGCGACGTCGCGCTGCCGACCGCAAGCGTGGCGTCGGGCAGCACCCACGGCCGCGACGGCCCGGGGCTGCCCTGGGTCGCCGTTCCGACGTGCGGCAGCGGCGCGCCGTCCGGGTACCTGACGACCGAATGGGGGTTCGGGGCCTACAACCTCTTGCTGCAGGGCGCCGGCGGCTTCATGCGCGTGGCGGCGGCGCGCACGGCCGAGGCGCCGCCGCCGGGCTTCGAGGCGAGCTACGCCGACGCCAACACAGACGTGCTCACCCCTTGGTACGGCGAGATGCGCCGCCTGGCGCGCGAGATCGTGCGGATGTACCGCTCGCCGGCCAACGGCTACGGCTACGTGCCCGATATCGAGCACGGCCGGTGCCTCGGGCCATCCGGCCAGCCGCTGACCTGGCGCGCCGCCACCGGCGACGTGTTGGCGACGGCGGTGGCCCGGCGCGCGCATTGGTACAGCATCGCCGCGAACTGGTACTGGTGGTACGACAGCCGCTGGCTGGCCGTGGACGCCGCCACGTGGAACCCCGCGTCCGCGTCGCCGACGCCGAGCCGAAGCCCGACGGCGACCGCGAGCCCGCGGCCAACCACCACGGTCACGTCCTCGCCTTCCCGCACGTCGACGCGCACCGCGACCGCCACACCGACGCCGACGACCCGCCCCACCCCGTCCGCCACGCCGGACGGTCCGGCGCCGGCCACGTCGGCGGCATCGCCGAGTGCGACGCGGCCGCCCAGTGCGACCGCCACGTCCACGCCGGTCGGCCCGGGGACCGCGACGGCAACGCGGGAGCCGACCTCGACGCCTGTGCCCTCGTCGACGGCCGGTGCCACCCCGACGCGCCCGGCGACCACGACGCCGACCTCGCCGCCGCAGCCCGGCACGTGCGCGGCCGACCTCATCCCCAACGGCGGCTTCGAAAGCGGCTTCCAGGGCTGGCGCTGGGACGGCCAGGCCCAGCTTCGCTTCGTCGATCGGACCGGCGAAGGCACGTCGTCGGCGATGCTGACCGGGCGCAACGACACCCGTGCGACGCTGATCCACGATCTCCCCGACACACCCGGGACCACCCACCATTGGGTGTCGCTGTGGTGGAAGGTGGAAAGCGAGGAGCCCGCCTCGGCCACCCGTCCGGAGGATTGGATGGCATTGGTGTGGTACGACGAGCACGGCGTGAAGACGCGTCTCGAGATGGTGAGCAACCTCGCCCGGCGCGGTACCTGGCGCATCTCGGGCTATCGGCTGCCGGCGAACGTCGCGGCGATCGGTTTCGAAGCCGGGAGCAACCGCCGCGATCCCACCGAGTTTTATGTCGACGATGTGCGGATCGAGGGCTGCAGCGGCGGACAGCCGTGGCCGGACATCCAGCTGTATCCGTCGCAGGCCGTGCCCGGGAGTGCGCTGTCGATCTCGGCCAGCCACTTCGCGCCCGGCGATACCGTGGCCGCCTGGCTGCTCGAGCCATCCACGCGGCACCGGATCGAGGCGGCGATCCGGGTCGCGGGCCCGACGGGCGGCTGGGGCGCCGAGACCGTCGCCCGCGCGCCCGTCGGACCCTGGGAGCTGGCCGCCGCCGAGACGCTGCGCGGCCACGCCGCTGCCGCCGCGTTCGAGGTGATCGCGGCCGCGGCGCCCGGTCGATCCCCAGCCCGCGGCACCGACCACACCGACCGCACCGACCAGTCGACGACGCTCGGCTTCGTGCCGCCGGCGGCCACAGTGCGCATCGGCGACACCCTCGATCTCGACCTCCGCCTGGCGGACGTGCGCGACCTGTACGCCGGCCAGGTCGAGGTGACGTACGATCCGGCCGTCCTCGAGATCGTCGACCAAAACGCGCTGCAGCCGGGCATCCAGGTCACGCCGGGGGACTTCGTGGCCCCGTTCTCGACCACGCGCAACGTCGTCGACACCGTGAACCACAAGATCCTCTTCACGTTCTCGCGCGTCGGCGCCCAGCCTGGCGTGAGCGGATCGGGGACCGTCGTGCGCGTGACGGTGCGCGGCCTCGGCGCGGGCACCAGCGCGTTGGGGCTCGCGGGCACGCTGCTCTCCGACCCCAACTCCCGCGAGATCGCACGCGTCGCCACCGATGGCGCCGTCACCGTCGTCTCGGGCCAGCCGGGCACGCCGCCGACGCCGCCCACCGCCACCCGGACCGCGACGCCGAGCCCGACCGTGGCACGCACCGCGACGGCGACGGCAACCCGCACCGCGACCCCGCGCACCCCCGGCCCGACCCTGCCGCCGGCCACGCCGTCGGGACCCGCGCCCGGCTGGGCCACACCGGGCGGCATCCTGCCGACGGGACCGGTCCGCGCGGTCGCCGTCGACGCGTCGGGAACGGTCTGGTTCCGGGTCGCGGCCGGCGCGGATGCACCCGACACGGTGACGGCCATCGGCCCCGACGGGCGGCGCAGGGACCACGCCAGCCAGCGCGCGGCCGTCGCAGCCGACCCGGCGGCCATCGTCGCGGGCGGCACCATGCCGGAGTTCTGGGCCGTCGCGGCCGACGGGTCCGTGTGGGTCGGCGCGGCGCGGTTCGACGGCGCGGCGTGGCGCACGCTGCGTCCCGACGTGGCGGGTGCCGGCGGGGACGTGCGCCATGCCGAGCGCGTCGTCGTCGACCGCGGCGATCGCGCCTGGGTGCCGTTCGCGTCGGCGTCGCCGTGCGGGGGACTGGCGGCGTGTGCCACCGATGGTGTCGTCGGCATCGACGCCGGCGGTGGGGCCGGCGGGGACGTGCTGCTGCCGCGGCGCGCGGAGCCCGGCGCGCTGGGCGTGCCGGCGGTGCGTCTCGAGGATCGGTTGGCGGTCGGGGGAGTCGCGCTTGTCGGCCCGGAGGGCGCGTGGTTCCCGCCCGACCGCACGCTGCACCCGATCCCGGACGTCGCGCGCAGCGCGGCCACGGGGCGTGCCGGGTTCGGCTGGATCACGGCGTCGACGCGGCGCCCGGACGGGCGGCTGCAGGTGTTCGCCGTCGTCGAGGCGGCGGGCGGCCTTGGCACGTACCGCCCAACTTCGTACACCTGGACCGGCGGCGGCTGGCAGGCCGAGCCGCTCGCGGGCATGCCGTTGGCGGACGACGCCGCCGCCTACCCGATCCCGATCGTGGCGGCGGCCTACGACGCCCAGGGCGCCCTGTGGATCGCGACCCGACGCGGCGAGATCGCCGTGCGAGAGGGCGCCCGCTGGACGCGCACGTTCACGTCCGCCAACAGCCCGCTCGCCGCGCCGATCGCGTCGATCGCGGCGGGCGCGGGCGCGCTGTGGGTCGGCACCGAGCGCGGCGCGCTCCGCTACGCCTCAGGCGCGACGGGCAGCACGTACCTGCCGTTCCTGGCCCGGATGGCCCGTTGACGCCACGCGCCGCCTGGTGCGCGCTCGTCGGCGCCGCCGTCGGGGCCTCCGGCCTCGCAACCTCCGGCACCGACCCCGCGTTGGGGCTTCCACCGACCGAGCCCACGACGGCCGTACGCGTCGACGCCGACGGCACGGTCTGGTTCCGCCACGCCGCGCCGACCGGCGGCGGCGAGGCCGTGACGCGCATCGCGGCGGACGGCGCGCGCGCACGCTTCGCGTCGCTCCGCGCCGCGGTCGAGGCCGATCCGACGGGCGTGGCCGGCACGGGGACGCTGCCGGGCTTCTGGGCGGTCGCGGCGGACGGCGGGATCTGGGTCGGCGGCGCGCGGTTCGCCGGCGGCGCGTGGCAGGCGCCGGCCGCGCCCTCGGGGCAGCTCGCCGACCGCGTGGCGCTGGACCCGGCCGGGCGGGCATGGGTCCCCTTCGACCCGGCCGGGGCTTGTCCCGCGCCGGAAGCCTGCGCGCCCGCCGGGCTCGTGGCCTTCGGCGTCGACGGCCGGCTCGTGGCCAGCGCGGCGCCCGACCCCGAGCCGGCGCTCGTCGCCCGCGGGCTGCCGATGGTCCACTTCCCGCCCGTCGGCGACCCGGTGGCCATCCTGCCGCACCAGCTGGTCCGACTGGCGGATGGCAGCCCTCACGCCTATGCCGCCTTGACGCCTGACCCGGAGAGCGGCCGCCGGCCGGCGGGGTTCGCGTCGGCCGCGGCGACCGATCCAGCGGGCCGGCCGGTCGCGTTCGTGACGCTGGAACGCGAAGCGGCGACGGCGCCGGGAGGGCTGACGTATGCCGTGCTGGCCCACGCTTGGGACGGCGGCGGCTGGGACGTGACCGACCTGTCGGACGGCCCCTTGTGCACCGACGATCCGGCGCGACCGTGCATCGTCACCGCGGCCGAGTTCGACGCGGCCGGTACGCTGTGGATGGCCGTCCATCGCGGGGGCGTGGCCGCCCGGGGGGTGGACGGCGTCTGGCACGCGCGCCACGACGCGCGCAACAGCCCGCTTCGTGCTCCGGTGGCGGGCATCGCGGCCGCGCCCGACGGCACGCTGTGGCTGGCGACGGCCGGCGGGGCCCTGGCGCTGCGCGACGGCCGGTGGTCGCCGGCGGGCCGCTGGCACCTGCCCATCGCCATGCAAGTCGACCGAGACGCCGCGCCGGCGCGCTGACGGGCGTGGGCCGAGGGCGGCCGCGGCGCCGACAGACCGAGACGCCGCCGCGCCGATCGCCAGGGCGGTCGGCGCGGCGGCGGCCATGTGAAGCGGCCAGGCTACCCTTGCGGGCTGTCGTGGCGAAGGAGCGGCAGGTACGCCGGCCGCGGCCTCGGGGTCGGCGTCGGGGTCGGGGTGGCGGTCGGGGGCGGGGTGTCGGTCGGCGTGGGCAAGCGTGCCCCCGGACCCGCACTGGCATTCAGCAGCAACGGCATGACCTGTACGTCGGCCCCGCGATCGACGAGTCCGACGTACATCGCCTGGTCGATGGTCCCGGTCAGGCTGAGGTCGTCGACCACCACGGCCACCGGCGCGTCGCTCTCCACCCAGGCCGAGCCGTAGGTGTTGGCCGGCCACGCGGCGATGTCGGTGGGCCACCACAGCCGGCTGCCGTGGGGCGGAAGCGTGGCGGTGCAGTCGGGGCCACAGGCGATGTCGTCGCCTCGGTTGTCGCGCAAGTGGAGCGTGACGCTGGCCGGCCCAGCGCCGAGGTTCTGCACCTGAATGGCCGTGTTCAGGCGCATAGGCGTGTGCTCCCGCCGGACGAGTGGCAAGGCCACCCGGCGGCTCCCGTCGCCGTCGGCGACGGCCCCATACGCCGCGCCGGTGCCCTGGGCGGCATTGGCGACGTTGACGACGGCCAGCACGTCGCCGGTGGCCACGATGACCGCCGCGGCGGCGCAGCCCGCCGGGAGGCCACTGCGTCCCCCCACACCCTGGTAGAACGTCGCGATCGCACCCGCCGCCAGCGTGGTCGGCGCACCGCCGTCGTGGTTCACCGTCTGCCCGCCGCACGCGTTGGCGCGCCCGCCGGTCTCGGCGCCGTGGTACGTCACGCGCACGTCGACCGGGGCGGTGCCCGGGTTGAGGACCGCGATGCCCGACGTCAGCGTGCCGCTGCCGTCTGCTTCGAACGCGTTGAACACCATCGGCGCCGCCAGCCGCGACGCCGCGCGGTCGGCCGGGACGCCTTCCACGTCGTAGACGGTGCGGGCCGACATCTCGTAGTTGACGAGGCTCGTGACCGAGACCGGGACGTCGGCGGTCAGGCGGCCCCACAGCAGAACGCTGGTCGGCAGGCCGGCCATCGCCGGATCGGTCTTGAGGTCGATCACCGCCGACCAGCCCGCGTGGAGCCGATCGCGCCACGTCGCCACGGGCTCAGCCTGCCCGCTGGCGAACACCTCGAGCGTGACGCGGGTCGCGGCGTCGGCGTCGGCGTTGTGGATGGCGACGATCGAGCTGTTCCTGAACGTGGTGCGCATCAGTAGCGGCACCACCACCTCGGTCGCCGGCTCCGCGGCATTCGTGAACACGGCCCCTCCGGCTGCACCCCAGTCCGTCCGGCCCAGCGCGGCGATCGGCGCGGACGACCCGGCACGGGCGGCGTAGAAGCCAATGGGCAGCGTGGCCTCGGTGGGCAGGTACCAGTTTGCCGCCATGCCAGCCGGCACGGCGAGGCGACGAGACGGACCCGACGGCGGCCGGCCGGAGTAGCCGTGGAACACCGCCTCGAGGTCGGCCGGAGCGGAACCGGACGCCGACAGGTTGACCACCTGCATGCCCGAGGCCCCCGCGCCCCGCATCCCGCCGCCGGTCTGGACCGCGGTCGGCGTCGGGGACGGGCCGGCCGTCGGCGGCGTCGTCGGCGTCGGCGGAACGGATGGCGCCGGCGTGTTGGTCGGGGTTTGGGTCGTCGTCAGCGGGACGAGGGTGTGACCACGCAGCACGAGTGGGAAGCGCGACTCGCGGACGCCGCGGTCCGTCAGCCCGACGTAGATGGCCTGGTCGTAGGTGCCGGTCAGGCTGAGATCGTCGACGACGGCCGCCACCGGCTGGTCGCTCTCGATCCAGGCCGATCCGAACGTGTTGGCCGGCCAGGCGGCGATGTCCGGGGGCCACCACAATCGGCTGCCACCAGGCGGCACCGAGACGGTGCAATCCGAGCCACACGTAACCGGCACACCGTTGTTGTCGCGGACATGGAGCGTGACGTTAGCCGGGGCCGGGCCGAGGTTTTGCACCTGAATGGCCGTGGTCAGGCGCGCAGGCGTGTGCTCCCGCCGGACGAGTGGCAGTGCCACGCGACGACCGGCGTCGACGTCGGCCATCGACGTGTACGCGGCCGCGACTTGGGTGCCGCTCGTCGTGACGAAGACATTGGCCATGACGGCACCCGTGGCATCGACAACCGCCGATGCCGCACAGCGTGTCGGGAGGCCGCTCCGCCCGGTGTCCGGCAGGCTGACGTCGTCTTGGAGGAACGTCTCCATCTCCCCCGGTGCCAGCGTGACAGGTGCTCCGCCGTTGTGCTCGATCGTCTGGGCGGCGCACGCGTTGGCGCGCCCGCCGGCATCCGCGCCGCGGTACACCACCCGTACGTCGACGGACGTCGGGCCGGGGTTGAGCACGCCGATGGCCGACGTCAGCGTGCCACTGCCGTCCGCGTCGAACGCGTTGAACACCATCGGGGCCGCCAGCCGTGCCGCCGCCCGTTCGGCGGGGACGCCGGCAATCCCGTAGGCCGCCGTCCCGGTGGTGTCGACGAAACTCTGCACGGCGATGGGCACGCTGGACGTCAGGCGTCCCCAGCCGACGAACGTGCTCGGCAGAGTCGACGCCTCGGCACGGGTGGCCAGGTCGATGGTCCCGGCGCCATCGGGCAGGAGCGGCAGCGACAACGACGCGCTGGGCACGGTCTGCCCATTCGCGAAGATCTCGAGCCGCACGGTGGTCGCCGCATCCGCGGCCGTGTTCTGGACAGCCACGAGCGACGTCTGCCCGCTGAGGCGGTAGAGGAGCGGGACGACGATGTCGGTCCCCGCTTCGGCGGCGTTGGAGGTCACGCGGCCACCACCGGCCGAGCTCCAATCGGATGACACCAGCGCGCCGACCGGCTGGTTGGAGATGACCTGCAGGGCGTAGGAGCCGTTCGCCAGCGCCGATTCGGCGGGCAGGTACAGGGTGTCCCGGGCGCCGGGCTGCAGGTTCGACCGCGACACCTCGATCGGCGTCCCGCCGTGGTGCTTGGCGAAGCGAAACACGACGTTCGCCGGGTCCGTGCTGGATATGTTGAAGACCAGGACGCCGGAGCTGCCGGCTCCTTTGATGCCGCCCGTGGGGCCGGCATCCGTGATCCGCGCCTGCCACTGGCTGGCGCCGGACATGGCGGCGAGTAGGAGCGGGACCACCAGCCGGCGCCCGCGGAGTTGAAGTCGCATCGGTTCCTCCCTCTGCATGCTTGCGGGGGTGAATGGGATCGCACGACCGATCCAGATCAGCCGCTCTGCGATCCACGGGTTTCGGCGCACAGCGGCCCGGGCCTGCCCGGCCCGGGCCGCTGCCAGCACGGTCTCGTGCTACCGGGACATGAGGCTCCCGGTCGGCGCCGCCGGCCGCGGCCACCGCAGCGCCCGGTCCAGCCGGTCGAGGCCGCCGAGCAGCCCCGGCGTGTTGGCGGCCGTGCGCTTGAACACCTCGACCAGCCCGATGCCGGTGGTGCCGCCCACCCCGCGCACGATGGCGGTGTACTCGCCCGGCTGCAGGGTGGTGACGATCATCGCTTCGCGGGGCTCCTGCGGCTTCAGCGGGTCGGTCGCGATGAGCCCGGCATTGGGCGCCTGCCCCCAGTCGTCGTTCTCGGCCAGCAGCGTCTGCCCGCTGAAGAGCTGCATCGTCGGGTTCATCAGGCGGTCCGCCACCGCTTGCGCCGGCAGGCTCGGCCCCCGCGCGCGGATCGCGACCTCGATCGGCGCGTCGCGGACGATGAAGCCCCCGATCATCACCTCGTCGCCCAGCCGCACCCCGGCGCGGGTCGAGATGTTCTTCAGCCGGCCCTCGCCGCTGAGCCAGAACACCTCGACC
>WBZR01000714.1_pt1 | contig 48953 bp, 41 predicted proteins | sample 5204231 | NCBI WGS metagenome assembly WBZR01 (sample SAMN12412403, study PRJNA552823) | activated sludge metagenome | isolation source: activated sludge from anammox sidestream of wastewater treatment plant... | place: USA: Virginia | collected 2017-08 | reverse complement strand
ACCTGCTCCGGCGTGCCCTGGGCCACCACGGTGCCGCCGCCGGCGCCGCCTTCGGGGCCCATGTCGATCAGCCAGTCGGCGGTCTTGATGACGTCCAGGTTGTGCTCGATCACGACGATGGTGTTGCCGGCCTCGACCAGCTGGTGCAGCACCTTGAGCAGCAGCTCGACGTCGGCGAAGTGCAGTCCGGTGGTCGGCTCGTCCAGCACGTACAGGGTGCGGCCGGTGTCGCGCTTGGACAGCTCCAGCGCCAGCTTGACGCGCTGCGCCTCGCCGCCCGACAAGGTGGTGGCGCTCTGCCCCAGGGTGATGTAGGACAGGCCCACGTCCAGCAGGGTCTGCAGCTTGCGCGCGATGGCGGGCTGGTCCTGGAAGAAGGCCAGTGCGTCTTCCACCGTCATGTCCAGGATCTGCGCGATGTGGCGGCCCTTCCACTGCACCTGCAGCGTTTCGCGGTTGTAGCGCTGGCCGGCACAGACGTCGCAGGGCACGTAGACGTCGGGCAGAAAGTGCATTTCGACCTTCACCACGCCGTCGCCCTGGCAGGCCTCGCAGCGGCCGCCCCCGCTGGCCTGCGGCACGTTGAAACTGAAGCGCCCCGGGCCCCAGCCGCGCTCGCGCGCCATGGCGGTTTCGGCCATCAGTTCGCGGATCGGGGTGAACAGGCCGGTGTAGGTGGCCGGGTTGCTGCGCGGCGTGCGGCCGATGGGCGACTGATCGACCGCGATCACCTTGTCGAACTGCGCCAGCCCCTCGATGGCCTCGTGCGGCGCCGGTTCGGCGTGGGCACGGTGAATTTCGCGCGCGGCCGCCGTGTACAGCGTGTCGTTGACCAGGGTGCTCTTGCCCGAGCCCGACACGCCGGTGACGCAGGTCAGCAGCCCCACCGGAACGTCCACCGTGACGTCCTTCAGGTTGTGGCCACGGGCGCCGACGATGCGCAGCACGCCGCTCGGGGTGGGGCGGTGCGTTTCAAGTGTTTCCGGGCTCTGACGCCCGTCCGGTGTGCGCGAGCAGCTATCGATATGTGAGCGTCGACGGCGGCTGGGCACGGCGATCGCCCGTTCGCCGCGCAGGAACTGGCCGGTCACCGAAGCGGGTGTGGCCGCCACCTGCGCGAACGTGCCCTGCGCCATCACGCGCCCGCCGTGCACGCCGGCGCCGGGACCGAGGTCGACGATGTGGTCGGCCGCACGCATCATGTCCTCGTCGTGCTCGACCACCAGCACCGTGTTGCCCAGGTCGCGCAGGTGCTGCAGGGTGGCGATCAGGCGGTCGTTGTCGCGCTGGTGCAGGCCGATGCTGGGTTCGTCCAGCACGTACATCACGCCGCTCAGGCCCGAGCCGATCTGGCTGGCCAGGCGGATGCGCTGCGACTCGCCGCCGCTCAGCGTGTCGGCGCTGCGCTCCAGGCTAAGGTAACCCAGGCCGACATCGTTGAGGAACTTCAGGCGGCTGGCGATTTCGCGCACCACCCGCTCGGCGATGTCGGCCTTGGCGCCCGTCAGTCGCAGCGCATCGAAGTAGGCCTGCGCCTCGCCCAGCGTGACATGGCTGATCTGGTAGATGGCGCGCCGCTGCGCGCCCTCGCCAACGAACACGTGGCGCGCCTCCTGGCGCAGCCGCGTGCCACCGCAGGCGGTGCAGGGCTGCTGGCTGCGGTAGCGCGCCAGTTCTTCGCGCACCACGTTGGAGTCGGTCTCGCGCCAGCGCCGCGCCATGTTGGGCAGGATGCCTTCGAACGGGTGCTTCTTGCTGACCTTGCGGCCGGCCTGCGCGCCGCTGTCGAAGGTGTAGCTGAACCGGATCGCCTCATCGCCCGAGCCGTGCAGGATGACGTGGCGCACCGCCTCGGGCAGCTCCTCGAACGGCGTCTCGACGCTGAACCTGTAGTGCTTGGCCAGGCTTTCGATGAGCGCGAAGTAGTAGCCGTTGCGCCGGTCCCAGCCCTTGATGGCGCCGCTGGCCAGGCTGAGCGAGGGGAAGGCCACCACGCGTTCGGGGTCGAACACGTCGGTGGTGCCCAGGCCGTCGCAGGTCGGGCAGGCGCCGGCCGGGGCGTTGAACGAAAACAGCCGCGGTTCCAGCTCGGGCAGGGAGTGGCCACACACCGGGCAGGCGAACTTGCTGTTGAACAGGTGTTCCTTTCCCTCGTCCATCTCCAGCGCGATCGCGCGGCCGTCGGCCAGGCGCAGGGCGGCTTCGAAGCTGTCGGCCAGGCGCGCGGCCAGGGCGGTTGCCGCACCGCCCGGGCCGTCGGCCGTGCCGCGCACCTTCAGCCGGTCGATCACCACGTCGATGTCGTGTTTGTCGTTCTTCTGCAGCACCGGCAGGCGATCGGCCTCGACCACCTGGCCGTCGATGCGAAAGCGCACGTAACCCAGCGCCTGCATTTGCGCCAGCAGCTCGCTGAATTCGCCCTTGCGTGCGCGCGCCAGCGGCGCCAGCACCATGACGCGCGTGTCTTGCGGCAGGGCCAGCGTGGCGTCGACCATCTGGCTGACGGTCTGCACCGTGAGCGGCAGGTCGTGTTCGGAGCAGTGGGGCGTGCCGGCGCGCGCAAACAGCAGGCGCAGGTAGTCATGGATCTCGGTCACCGTGCCCACGGTCGAGCGCGGGTTGTGGCTGGTGGCCTTCTGCTCGATGGCGATGGCGGGCGACAGGCCCTCGATCAGGTCGACGTCGGGCTTGTCCATCAGCTGCAGAAACTGCCGCGCATAGGCCGACAGGCTTTCCACATAGCGGCGCTGGCCCTCGGCGTACAGCGTGTCGAAGGCCAGCGACGACTTGCCCGAGCCCGACAGGCCGGTGATCACCACCAGCCGGTCCTTGGGAATGTCGATGTCGATGTTTTTGAGGTTGTGCGTGCGCGCTCCGCGCACGCTGATGCGCGGCTGACGCAGTGCGGTGGCCAGCGGCAGGCCTTCGGCGTCGGACAGATCAGGGGCGGCGAGATCGTTCATGGCGGACGGCCCCGGGCGCAGGGCAACCGGCCATTATCCGAAATCGGGGCGTTGGTGCCTGCTCACGCCCTACCTGGCCGCTGTCTGGGTTGCGTCTTGCATGCGGCCGATCCGCGGCGCAAGACACCCGGCCCGCAGACCCTGAAGCCCAGATTCGCCCACCGCAGGGTTCCGATCCGATGTAGCATTCCTGCCTGCCGCTGCGGCGCCTTGCCCATGCGCGCCAGGCGCGAGCGGCTGCCCTGACCCCGAGGAGATCGCCATGAGATCCATGCATTGCGGCAGCTTGCGATCGGCCACCCGTCGGGCCGCGATCGGCCTGGCTCTGGTCACGCTGGTGGCAGCAGGCGCGCAGGCGCAGCAGGCGTCTGGCGAGTTGGCCCTGCAGGCGCGCTCCGGCGTGGTCAAGGTCGCGCCGCGCTATGCCTATTTGCTGGCCGGCCCCTCATTCGATGGCAAGCCCATGCGCAGGCTGGTGCTGTCAGAGGTCGACCTGACGTCCGCGATCCAGAAGTGCGATCGGCTGGGCTGCGTGAGTTCCGATCTGCACAGCGGCGTCACGGTGGATTTCGACGGCGGCCCGCGCCTAGGCTACTGGTTCGTCGGCAAGGGCCAGATGGTGCAGCACTCCGACACCGCCCAGCCGGCCACCATGCAGCTCAAGCAGGACAGCCACCAGCGCCTGGCCGGCAGCTGGACGCTCAAAGGCGATGTGGGCGCCACCGGCAGCGTGACGTTCGACGCACCGCTGGCCAAGACATTCGCCAGAAACTGAGCCTGCCGGGGATGCCTCGGCCCGGCGGGTGGCCAGAGCACCGACGCCATCGGCCTGCTGGGTTCAGCCGCCCTGATAGCGCGCCCAGAGCATGAAGGCTGCCAACGCTGCCGTCACGGTGCCCACGATCAGGCCGCCCTGACTGGCCAGCTTGATCGTGGCCATCCACTGCTCCGGCGGCTGCGTGGCCACGATGTAGGGACGACCCTTTTCCGGCGCGATGCGCCACTGGACCTCGCGCATGCTCGGGCTCATCTGTTCGTCCTCGTTCTCCTCCCGTTGCGCCTGCTCGAACGGGGCAACGGATTCGCCCTCGGGTGCCGGCGCATCGTCATGCGTGCTGGCCGCCCCTGCCCGGGCTGCCACGCGTTCAACACGACCGAGAACAAACAGCTCGGCGTTCGACGCGATGAGCAGTTCGACGTAGCGATAGCGGTCGCCCAAAAGTTTGCCACCGACGATGGTGAAGCCCGTATCGTGCACCTGCCGATAGGAGAACGCCGAACCGGGCTGCACTGGCGGGTCGCGGTTCTCCGGCGGATATTGCTTGCCCTTCCAGTCGCGCACCTCGGAGGGGACGGTCAGGGTCATGCCATCGGGCTGCACGGTGCAAGTCACGAAGCCTTGAGTGCAATGGATGGGGCGCCGCGACACGTCGTGTCGCAGCAAGGTCCAGGAGGCGCGCCGATCGGGTTCGTCGCTGCTGGCTTGACGGTCGATTTCGATCCGGCGCTCCCACACCTTCATCTCCCACCACACACACGGACGGCCCGACAGCGGCGCCCGCAACGTCCGTCCACTGGCCTTGCCTCGCGCCAACAGGTAGCCTTCCGTCAGCATGTTGATGGGCACAGGCTCACGGCCGCGCAGCGCACCGGTAAGGCGGCCGACCCAGGCCACGATGCCAAAGCCGATGCCCGAGAGCAGCACAACGATGCCCAGTGCAATGAAGAAGGCGGTGTTGGAAGTGCTTTGAAGAAAGGACATGCCGATCCTCCGGCCAGATGCCACCCTCCGAGGATACGGCGTGTGCGTGCCGTGTATCCATCACGGGCATCGACCGGGTGTCGACGCGGAGAGGTGACACGCATGCTGCGCGGATCGCTGCCGGCCCACAAGCGGTGATCGACCGCAGTGCGCGCGTGTCGTCCTGGCAAGCGACGACGAGCTTCGCGCGGGCACGCCTGGTCGGGCGTGTTGCTGCAAGAGGAATCAGGCTGCAGCGCTTGCCTGGCAAGCGCGAGCAGCTATGAAAGATGACAGTTGGGGCCGCTCTCAGCGAGCCGACGCGTCTTGCATGGCGCCGGCGCTCCACACGCGCCAGCGCAGCCCCATGCCCTCGGGCACGAACACCACCACCGGCAGCTTGCTGTTGTAGCGCAGCAGCGTGCCCTGGGTCTGCGCGACGCCGGGGCGCTGGCTGCCGGGCGGGCAGGCCATCATGGTGCCCATCACCTGGCCGCGGCTTTGCAACACCCAGTAGTTGTAGCCCCAGCCCTGCACGTCACGCGACTCGAAGCGGCCGTCCATGCCACGGGTGTTGCAGTCCACCGTCATGGCCTTGGTGCCGATCAGCTCGATCTGGCGATCGGCCTCATCGGGCAGCGCCGGCAGCTCGATCACGTGGCGCTGGTGGCCTTTCAGGGTGGCGGGAAACGCCTTCAGTTCCTGGGCGGCCGAGGGGTTGGGGGCGGCGGGCTGCTGGGCACAGGCGGCAAGCAGGGTGCAGGCCAGCGCCAGCACTGCGGTGGCGCGGGGCAGGTGGTGGGTGGCTTTCATGATCCGGCAATCTAGCAGATCCACGATCACCGACAATACCGCTGGCCGGCGCACAGCCGGCGTCGTTTTCTGCGCCGTTTGTCGATGTCCGCCTCCGCCACGCCTGCTGCCCACGCATCCCACGTCCACCGCATGACCGCCGACGAGCGGCGCGCCAGCCTGTCGCTGGCCGGTATCTTTGCCCTGCGCATGCTGGGACTGTTTCTGGTGCTGCCGGTGTTCGCGCTGGAGGCGGCGCGCTACCCGGGCGGCGACGACCCGGCACTGGTGGGTCTGGCCATGGGCATCTATGGCCTGACGCAGGCGGTGATGCAGGTGCCGCTCGGGCTGGCGTCCGATCGCATCGGTCGCAAGAAGGTGATCGTGGCCGGGTTGCTGGTGTTTGCGCTGGGCAGCGCGCTGGCGGCGCTGGCCGGCAGCGTGCACATGCTGGTGGCCGGGCGCGCGCTGCAGGGTGCGGGTGCCGTGTCGGCGGCAGTGACGGCGCTGCTGGCCGACCTGACGCGCGACGAGGTGCGCACCAAGGCGATGGCGCTGGTCGGCATCAGCATCGCCGCCATGTTTGCGCTGTCGCTGATGGCGGCGCCGCCGCTCACCGGCGCGATCGGCCTGTCCGGGCTGTTCTGGCTGACGGCGGCGCTGGCGCTGGCCGGTGTGGTGCTGGTGCTGGTGGCCACGCCGGCAGAACCGGTGCAGCACGTCGATGCGCCGCGCGGGCGGTTGCAGGAGGTGTGGCGCCATCCCCACCTGTGGCGGCTGGACCTGGGCGTGTTCGTGCTGCACGCGGTGCAGATGGCGATGTGGGTGGTGGTGCCAGGGTTGCTGGTGCAGGCCGGGCTGCTGAAGGCCGAGCACTGGAAGCTGTACCTGCCGGCCGTGCTGGTCTCGTTCGTGTTCATGGGCGGTCTGTTCGCGCTGGAGCGGCGCGGCCACCTGCGCGCCGTGCTGCGCGGCGGCATTGCCCTGCTGCTGCTGGTGCAGCTGGCTCTGCTGCTGCTGGCCTCGCGCGCGCCGGGGCTGTGGACGCTGGGCGTGGTGATGTTCTTTTTCTTCATGGCCTTCAACCTGATCGAAGCCAGCCAGCCCAGCCTGATCTCGCGCCTGGCGCCGGCCCAGGCGCGCGGCGCCGCCCTGGGCGTGTACAACACCCTGCAATCGCTGGGCCTGTTTGCCGGCGGGGCGCTGGGCGGCTGGCTGCTCAAGGGCTGGGGACCGGCGGCGGTGCTGTCGGGCACGTCGGCGCTGGTGGCGTTGTGGTTGCTGCTGGGCTGGGGCCAGCATGTGCCGGCGCTGCGTCCCCCGGCGGATCCGCCGCGGTGAACGCGAACACCGGTTGGCTCGGCTTGGCTGACCCTCGTCTGCCGGGTGGGCGCGCCCCACGGTCGTTTTTTGGTTGAATGCAGTCTTCTGGAGGTTCACATGCCCGCTGGTTCCGGCTTCAAGCTGACCTATTCGACCATGTTCAATCCGCCGCCGGAGCTGCATGCGCGCTTCGACGCGGCGCTGGCCAGCTTTCGGCGCGACGGCATGGGGCGCGACCACGCACAGTGGATCGGTGGCATGTCGGTGGGTGGGGCGCGGCATTTCGAGGTGCGTTCACCGATTGACCAGGACTGGCTGATCGGGCGCTTCGTGGAGGGCAGCGCCCAGGACGTCGACCGCGCGGTGCAGGCCGCGCAGGCCGCCTATCCGGGCTGGTCGGCCACGCCGTGGCGCGAGCGCGTGGCGCTGCTGCGCCGTGCCGCCCGCCTGATCGAAGAGCGGGTCTATGCCATCAGCGCCGCCGTGGCGCTGGAGGTGGGCAAGAACCGCATGGAGTCGATCGGCGAGGTGCAGGAGACGGCCGACCTGATCGACTGGTATTGCGATCAGATGGAAGCCCACGACGGCTTTGACCGCGCGCTGCCAGACGACCCGCTGCCGCAGTTTCGCAGCCACAACCGCACCGTGCTGCGCCCCTACGGCGTGTGGGCGGTGATCGCGCCGTTCAATTTTCCGTTTGCACTGGCGGGCGGGCCGCTCGGACCGGCGCTGGTGGCGGGCAACACGGCGGTGTTCAAGGTGTCGCCGGAAACCTCGCTGTCCGGGCGGCTGCTGCTGGACGCCCTGCACGACGCCGGTCTGCCGGCCGGGGTCATCAACTTCGTCACCGGAGGAGACGCCACCGGACGCGCGCTGGTCGAGCACCCGGGCGTGGCGGGCATCACCTTCACCGGCTCGCAGGCGGTCGGCATGCAGGTGTTGCGCCAGTCGGTGCAGGGGCCCTTCCCCCGACCCTGCATCGTCGAGATGGGCGGCAAGAACGCCACCATCGTGAGCCGCCGCGCCGACCTGGAGCGGGCGGCGCTGGGCATCGTGCGTTCGGCGTTCGGTCTGTCGGGACAGAAATGTTCGGCCTGCTCGCGCGTCTATGTGGAGCAGCCCGTGGCGGACGATCTGCGTGCCCGCCTGGTGCGGCTGGCGGGCGAGCTGTCGGTCGGGGATCCGACGCAGCAGGCGCACTGGATGGGGCCGGTCATCGGCCGCGCCGCTTACGAGCGCTACGCGGGCCTGGCCGAGCATCTGCGGCAGGTCGGCCGCATCGACACCGGCGGGCGCTGGCTGACCGCGGGCGCGCTGGCGCGTGGATTTTTCGTCGCTCCCACGGTGGCGCAGGCGCCACTGGACGATCGCGCCTGGGTGGACGAGCATTTTCTGCCGCTGGTGCTGGTGGGCGAAGTGGCATCGGTCGCCGAAGGCATCTCCCGCGCCAACGCCAGCGACTATGGCCTGACCGCGGGCTTCTATGGCACGCCCGACGAGGTGGCCTATTTCCATCGGCACATCGAAGCTGGCGTCACCTACGCCAACCGCCCGCAGGGCGCCACCACCGGTGCATGGCCGGGCTACCAGCCGTTTGGCGGCTGGAAGGGCAGCGGCAGCACCGGCAAAGCCATCGGCTCGTTCTACTACCTGCCGCAGTATCTGCGCGAACAGTCGCGCACGGTGGTCGAGTGAGCCGCCACCCGGATCGGGTCGGGACCGAGCCGGGTCTCAGCGCCCTCCATCGAACAAAAAAGCGCCCGTGACGGGCGCTTGGGGTGACGCAAAGGGCAGGCTCAGAGCGATTTCTTCAGCAGGTGCCCGATTTCTCCGATGATGCCGCGGCGGAACAGCAGTACGCACAGCACGAAGATGGCGCCCTGAACCACCGTCACCCAGGCCCCCAGCTGGGCCAGGTAGTTCTGCATCGAGACGATGACGGCCGCCCCGACCACCGGGCCGAACAAGGTGCCCATGCCGCCCACCAGGGTCATCAGCACCACTTCGCCCGACATGCTCCAGTGCACGTCGGTGAGTGAGGCCAGCTGGAACACGATGGCTTTGGTGGCACCTGCCAGCCCGGCCAGCGTGGCCGACAGCACGAAGGCGCGGTGCTTGAACCTGTCGGCGTCGTAGCCCAGCGAAATGGCGCGCGCTTCGTTTTCGCGGATGGCCTTCAGCACCTGACCGAAGGGCGAATGCACGATGCGGTAGATCAGCAGGAAGCCGCCCAGGAAGATCGCCAGCACGAAGGGGTACATGGCGGCGGGGTTGGCCAGGTCGATCAGGCCCAACAGCTTGCCGCGCGGCACCGCCTGGATGCCGTCTTCGCCACCGGTGAAGGGCGCCTGCAGACTGAAGAAGAACACCAGCTGCGCCAGAGCCAGGGTGATCATGGCGAAGTAGATGCCCTGACGGCGGATCGCCAGCCTGCCGGCGACCCAGCCCAGCGCGCCGGCGCACGACGCACCCAGGGCGATGGCCAGCTCCGGCGTCAGGCCCCAGACCTTGGCCGCATGCGCCGACACGTAGCCGGCGCTGCCCAGAAACATGGCGTGCCCGAACGACAGCAGGCCGCCGTAACCCAGCAGCAGGTTGAAGGCGCAGGCAAACAGGGCAAAACACATCACCTTCATCATGAACACCGGGTACACGCCGACCAGCGGCGCACCGATGAAGATGAGGGCCATGAGGATGAAGGCCACCCTGTGGGTGGGTGCCGGATCGCTGGCGTTCCGGGGGTGGGCTGCCGGCGCGGCGGCAGGCGCGGTGGGGTTGTGGGCGCTGGCCATGGCTTTATTTCTGCGCGCCAAACAGACCCGCAGGGCGGATCAGCAGCACGATGGTCATGATGACGAAGATGACGGTGGTGGAGGCTTCCGGATAGAACACCTTGGTCAGGCCCTCGATCAGGCCCAGCCCGAAGCCGGTGACGATGGCGCCCATGATGGAGCCCATGCCGCCGATCACTACCACCGCGAACACGACGATGATCAGGTTTTCACCCATTTGCGGGCTGACCTGGTAGATGGGCGCTGCCATCACGCCGGCCAGCGCGGCCAGGGCCACGCCGAAGCCGTAGGTCAGGGTGATCATGCGCGGCACGTTGATACCGAAGGCCTGCACCAGCTGGGGGTTTTCGGTGGCGGCACGCAGATAGCCACCCAGGCGGGTTTTTTCGATCACGAACCAGGTGCTCAGGCAGGTCACCAGCGAGGCCACGATCACCCAGGCGCGGTAATTGGGCAGGAACATGAAGCCCAGATTCTTGCCCCCCTGCAGCGCCTCGGGAATGGCGTAGGGCAGGCCGGTGGAGCCGTACTCGTTGCGGAACAGGCCCTGGATGATCAGGGCCAGGCCGAAGGTCAGCAGCAGGCCGTACAGGTGGTCCAGCTTGTACAGCGGTTTCAGCATGGTGCGCTCGATGACGACACCGGTGGCGCCCACCAGGATGGGGACCACCAGCAACGACCACCAGTAGCCCAGCCCCAGCTTGTTGAGCAGCAGGTAGGCGCCGAAGGCGCCCAGCATGTACTGCGCGCCATGCGCGAAGTTGATGATGTTGAGCAGGCCGAAGATCACGGCCAGGCCCAGCGAGAGCAAGGCATAGAACGAGCCATTGATGAGGCCGATGAGCAACTGGCCCATCATGGCCTGGATCGGGATACCGAAGATTTCCATGGTTGTCTATGCCTTGCGGCTGCTCGCACTTACTTCTTGGCCACCAGCGGGCAGTTGCCCTCGTTCAGCGGTCGGAAGGCCTTGTCGGCCGCGATCGTCTGCACCAGCTTGTAGTAGTCGTACGGGGCCTTGGACTCGCTGGGTTTTTTGACCTCGAACAGGTACACCGGGTGGATCTTGCGGCCATCGGCGCGCACCGTGCCCTTGCCGAACAGCGGATCGTCGGTGGGCAGCTCCTTCATCTTGGCCACCACCTTGCTGCCGTCGTCGGTCTTGGCGGCGTCCACCGCCTTCAGGTAGTGCAGCACGCCGGCATAGACGCCGGCGTGGTCGGACGACGGGTGCTTGCCGCCGTGCGCGGCAGCAAAGCGCTTGCTCCAGGCGCGCGTGCCGTCGTTCAGGTCCCAGTAGAAGGCCTCGGTGATGTTCAGGCCCTGGGCGGTGTTCAGACCCAGGCCGTGCACGTCGGGCAGGAACACCAGCAGACCGGCGAGTTTCTGGCCGCCCTTGACGATGCCGAACTCGGCCGCCTGCTTGATCGAGTTGATGGTGTCGCCGCCGGCGTTGGCCAGGCCGACGATCTTGGCCTTGGACGACTGTGCCTGCAGCAGGAAGGAGGAGAAGTCGGCCGTGCCCAGCGGTACCTTGACACTGCCCAGCACCTTGCCGCCCGAGGCCTTGACCACTTCGGAGGTGTCGCGCTCCAGGGCGTGGCCGAAGGCGTAGTCGGCGGTCAGGAAGAACCAGCTGTCGCCGCCGGCCTTCACCACCGCGCTGCCGGTGCCGTTGGCCAGCATCCAGGTGTCGTACAGCCAGTGCACGGTGTTGGGCGAGCAGTCCTTGCCGGTCAGGTCGGAGGTGGCGGCGCCGGTGTTGACGAAGGCCTTGCCCATGTCCTTGGTGACCTGGTTGACGGCCAGCGCCACGGAAGACGTGGGCACGTCGGCGATCATGTCGACGCCGTCGGTCTCATACCACTTGCGGGCGATGCTGGAGCCGACGTCGGGCTTGTTCTGGTGGTCGGCCGACACCACCTCGACCTTGAGCGAGGACTTGGTGGCCTTCAGGTAGTCCTCGACCGCCATCTTGGCGGCGATCACCGAGCCAGGTCCACCGATGTCGGCGTACAGACCCGACATGTCGTTCATGACGCCGATCTTGACGACGTTGCCCGAAATCTGGGCGTGGGCCGAGCCGGCCGCCAGCAGACCCAGGCCAGCCAACAGTGACCACAGTGCGTTGCGCTTCATCGAAAGTCCTCCGGGTGAAAAAAGGGGTGACAGGGGATGGGTTTACTTGACCAGTGGGCAGTTGCCCTCGTTCAGCGGTCGGAAGGCCTTGTCCGCCGCGATCGTCTGCAGCACCTTGTAATAGTCGTAGGCGTACTTGGATTCGCTGGGCTTTTTGACCTCGACCAGGTAGGCCGGATGAATCTTGCGGCCGTCGACGCGGATGGTGCCCTTGCCGAACAGCGGATCGTCGGTGGGCAGCTCCTTCATCTTGGCCACCACCTTGGCGCCGTCGCTGTCGGACTGCAGCGCCTCGACCGCCTTCAGGTAGTGCTGCAGACCGGCGTAGACGCCTGCCTGCACCATGGTCGGCATGCGGTTCTGGTGGGCGGCGCCAAAGCGCTTGGACCAGGCGCGGGTGGCGTCGTTCAGGTCCCAGTAGAAGGTGGTGGTGACCTGCAGGCCCTGCGCGGTGTTCAGACCCAGGCCGTGGATGTCGCTCAGGAACACCAGCAGACCCGCCATCTTCTGACCGCCCTTGACGATGCCGAACTCGGCCGCCTGCTTGATCGAGTTGATGGTGTCGCTGCCGGCGTTGGCCAGGCCGATGATCTTGGCCTTGGACGACTGCGCCTGCAGCAGGAAGGAGGAGAAGTCGGCCGTGCCCAGCGGCACCTTGACGCTGCCCAGCACCTTGCCGCCCGAGGCCTTGACCACGTCGGAAGTGTCGCGCTCCAGGGCGTGGCCGAAGGCGTAGTCGGCGGTCAGGAAAAACCAGCTGTCGCCGCCCTGCTTGACCACCGCCGAGCCGGTGCCGTGGGCCAGCATCCAGGTGTCGTAGGTCCAATGCACGGTGTTGGGCGTGCAGGCCTTGCCGGTCAGGTCGGCGGTGCCGCCGGTGGAGTTGACCATCACCTTGTTCTTTTCCTTGGTGACTTCGTTGACCGCCAGCGCCACCGACGATGTGGGCACGTCCAGGATCATGTCGACGCCGTCCGAGTCGTACCACTTGCGGGCAATGCTGGAGCCGACGTCGGGCTTGTTCTGATGGTCGGCGGAGATGATTTCCACCTTGAGTTTGGAGTTGGTGGCCTTGAGGTAGTCGTCCACCGCCATCCTGGCGGCGACCACCGAACCGGGGCCGGCCAGGTCGGCATAGGGGCCGGCCATGTCGTTCATCACGCCGATCCTGACGACGCCGCCCGAGATCTGGGCGTACGCGGCGCCGCCGAACGCGGCGCCCAGGCCGGTGATCAGGGCGCACAGTGTCTTGCGTTTCATGGGGTGTGTTCCTCTGGGGGCAAAGAAGTCAGATCGATCGGCGGCAGGCCCGGGGTTCCATAGGGGCGGTGGTCACGGCTCACACGCCCAGGTACTGGTGCAGCATGTCCATGTTGTCCTGCAGTTCGGCGGCGCTGAACTCGCGCAGCACCAGCCCGCGCTCCATGATGTAGAAGCGATCGGCCAGCGGTGCGGCGAAGCGGAAGTTCTGCTCCACCATCAGCACCGTGAAGCCGCGCGCGCGCAGCTCGCGGATCATGCGCGCCAGCGCCTGCACGATGACCGGCGCCAGGCCTTCGGAGATCTCGTCCAGCAGCAGCACCTTGGCGCCGGTGCGCAGAATGCGCGCCACCGCCAGCATCTGTTGTTCGCCGCCCGACAGCCGGCCGCCCGGGCTGTTGCGCCTGGCCTTCAGGTTGGGGAACATGTCGTAGATCTCGTCCACGCTCATGCCGCCTTCGGCCACCTTGGGTGGCAGCATCAGGTTTTCCTCGCAGGTCAGCGAGGTCATGATGCCGCGCTCTTCCGGGCAATAGCCCAGGCCCAGGCGGGCGATGTGGTGCGGCGCCAGCTTGACGGTTTCGACCCCGTTGACCTGGATCGACCCGGTGCGCTTGCCCACCAGGCCCATGATGGCACGCAGGGTGGTGGTGCGACCGGCACCGTTGCGGCCCAGCAGGGTGACCACCTCGCCCGGCTTCACCTCCAGGTGGACGCCGTGCATGATGTGCGATTCGCCGTACCAGGAATGGACGTCCTTGAGGACGATGGCGGGAGCGGATGTGTGGCTCATGCGGTGACTGTCCTCAACCATGCGCGCCCTGCAGGGCTTCTTCGGCGCTGCCCATGTAGGCTTCCAGCACCTGCGGGTTGCGCGACACCTCGGCGTACGGCCCTTCCGCGATGACCTGACCGAACTGCAGCACGGTGATCTGGTCGGCGATGCTGCCCACCACGCTCATGTTGTGCTCCACCATCAGCACGGTGCGGTTGGCGGCCACCTTCTTGATCAGCTGGGTGACCATGTCGACGTCCTCGTGGCCCATGCCCTGGGTGGGCTCGTCCAGCAACATCAGCTTCGGATCCATCGCCAGGGTGGTGGCGATCTCCAGCGCGCGCTTGCGGCCATAGGGCAGCTCCACCGCCTCCAGGTGGGCGAAGTCGGCCAGGCCGACGAAGCCCAGCAGCTCCATGCAGCGCTCGTTGAGCTGGTCCAGGGTACGTTCGGACTTCCAGAAGTGAAACGAGGTGCCCAGCTTCTGTTGCAGGGACACGCGCACGTTTTCCAGCACGCTCATGTGCGGGAAGGTGGACGAAATCTGGAACGAGCGCACCACGCCGCGGCGGGCGATCTGGGCCGGCCGCTCGGCGGTGATGTCCTGCCCGTCGAACAGGATCTGGCCGCGCGTGGGCTCCAGGAACTTGGTCAGCAGGTTGAAGCAGGTGGTCTTGCCGGCACCGTTGGGGCCGATCAGTGCGTGGATGGTGCCCTTGCGCACCTGAAGGTTGACGTCGTTGACGGCGACGAAACCCTTGAACTCCTTCACCAGCCCACGGGTTTCCAGAATGATGTCCGAACTCATGTCTTCGACTGCTTTGTTCAAGTTCCGGGAACGCGGCATTATGGGGGTGGGGCGGCGGCCGACCGATTAGGGTTTTCCTCGCCGCGCGCCGGGTTCATGCGGCGGTGCGAGCCGGGCCGCCGGCGCGCTTCAGGGACTTCCCTGTGGGTGGTCTGGCGGAGGCGCGGCATACTGCGCGACTTTGCCCATCACCCTGGAGGACATCCGATATGAAGCTTCGCACGCTCGCCGTGGCCGCACTGGCCGTCTGCTGCACCCTGGGTGCGCACGCCAGGACCTTCAAATGGACCAGCGCCAGCGACATTCCGACGCTGGACATCCATTCGCAGAACAACGCGCTGGGCAACGGCGTGCACGCCGCCGTCTATGAGTCGCTGGTCTACTACAACAGCAAGAGCTTCAAGATCGAGCCCATGCTGGCCACGGCCTGGAAGCAGGTCAGTCCGACCCAGATGCAGTTCACGCTGCGCACCGGCGTGAAGTTCAGCGACGGCAGCAGCATGACCGCCGAGGACGTCAAGTTCTCCATCGAGCGCGCCATGGCCAAGACCTCCAACTACAGCGTCTACACGCAGGGCATCGACAAGGTGGTGGTGGCGGGGCCGAACACGCTGGACATCTTCACCAAGGCGCCCAACCCGGTGCTGCTCAATCAGCTCACCGAACTGCGCGTCATGAGCAAGGCCTGGGCCGAGAAGAACAAGTCGGTCGAGCCCAAGGACATCAAGACCAAGGACGAGAGCTTTGCCCACCGCAACGCCATGGGCACGGGCCCCTTCATGGTCAAGGAATGGCAGCCCGACCAGAAGCTGGTGCTGGTGGACAACCCCCAGTGGTGGGGGCATGGCGCCAAGGCCAAGCCGGGCAACGTCACCGAGGTCATCTACACCCCGATCAAGTCCGAGGCCACGCGCATGGCGGCGCTGCTGTCGGGTGAGGTGGACTTCGTGCTCGACCCGACGCCGCAGGATCTGGAGCGCGTGCAGCGCAACGCGGCCCTCAAGGTGGTGCAGGGGCCGGAGAACCGCACCATCTTCTTCGGCATGGACCAGCACCGCGACGAACTGCCGGGCTCCAGCGTCAAGGGCAAGAACCCCCTGAAAGACCAGCGCGTGCGCCAGGCGCTGTATCAGGCCATCGACATCAACGCCATCCACAAGGTGGTGATGCGCGGCCTGAGCCAGAACACCGGCACGCTGATCGCGCCGCAGGTGAGCGGCTACACCAAGCGCGCCGACCAGCGCTATCCGTACGACGCGGCGGCGGCCCAGAAGCTGCTGGCCGAGGCCGGTTACAAGGACGGCTTCGAGGTCGATTTCGCCTGCCCCAACAACCGCTACATCGCCGACGAGCGCATCTGCCAGGCGGTGGCCGCGATGTGGTCCAAGGTGGGTGTCAAGGCCAAGCTCCGCACCATGCCGCTGGTGAGCTACTTCCCGATGATCCAGCGCCACGAGGCCAGCATCTACATGCTGGGCTGGGGCGTGCCGACCTTCGATGCGCTCTACAGTCTGCAGTCGCTGGTGCGCAGCGTGGGTGCGGGCGGCGACGGCAACTACAACGTGGGGCGCTACTCCAACCCGCAGATGGACGCGCTGGTCGAGCGCGTCAAGGTCGAGGTCGATCAGAAGCGCCGCGCCGAGCTGATCGAGCAGGCCCTGATCCTGGAGCACAAGGACGTGTCGCACCTGCCGCTGCACAACCAGGTCATTCCCTGGGCGATGAAGAAGAACATCGAGGTCGTGCACCGCGCCGACAACCGGCTCGACTGGCGCCTGATCGCCGTCAAGTGAGCGGGGTCGCGGCGCCACCAGGCGCCGCCAGGCGGGCGGCCAGCCCGCGCAGGGCGTGCAGGGCGGCCTGCACGCGCACGGCCTGCCGGTCGCCGTCAAACCGGCACCGCTGGGTGTCGGTGCGTCCGTCCACACACCAGCCGAACCACACGGTGCCGACCGGCTTGTCGGCGCTGCCACCGGTCGGCCCGGCGATGCCGGTGAGGGCGACGCTGACCTGCGCGCGCGCGTGCGCCAGGGCGCCTTCGGCCATGGCGCGCACCACCGGCTCGCTGACCGCGCCATGGCGCGCGATCAGTGCCGGCGGCACGCCCAGCAACTCGCTCTTGGCGGCGTTGCTGTAGCTGACGATGCCGCGTTCGAACCACAGCGAGGAGCCGGCCAGCTCGGTGCAGGCGGCAGCCACCAGGCCGCCGGTGCAGCTCTCGGCGGTCGTCAGCAACCAGCCGCGGGCGGTCAGCAGGGCTGCGATGTCATGAACGATTTTGGCCTCTGGCGCAGATCCAGCAAGCGCCGAAAGCTCTTGTTTTGGTAGCATCGGTGCTCACCCCGGGCGCCACAGTGCCAGCACCAGCAAGGTGCAGAAGGCGGCCACCAGGTCGTCCAGCAGGACGCCGAAGCCGCCCGCCCAGCCGCGGCGTCCGTGCAGCAGGCGGTCGGCCCAGCCCACCGGTCCCGGCTTGACGGCGTCGAAGAAGCGAAACAGCGCAAAGGCCGTGGCCTGGCCCCAGAACCCCGCCGGCAGCAGCAGCCACAGCACCAGCCAGAACGCCACCACCTCATCGATGACGATGGCACCCGGGTCGGGTGTCTGCAGGTGTTGCGCGGTGACGGTGCAGGCCCACCAGGCCAGCGGCAGCGCGCCGACCAGCAGCCAGCCCTGCTGCGCCGGGCTCAGCCACAGGCCCAGTGCCCACCACGCCAGCCAGGCCCACAGCGTGCCGGCCGTGCCGGGAGCCACGGGCGACAGGCCGCTGCCGAACCCCAGCGCCAGCGCGTGCGCCGGGTGCGCGGCCATGAATCGGGCGTCGGGGCGTGCGGCGGCGGTGGCCTCGGCACGCGGCACCGGGGCGTGCGCCGGGGGGCGCGGCGTTTCGCGCTTGGGCTGCACGTCGGTGACGCGGTCGTCGTGGGCGGTCATGCTTGCGATGCTAGCAGCGCCGCCGCGCCGGGGCGGCGCCCGGTCGGGTTGGGCAACCGGGCGTCGATGCGCTGCGGGTGGGTGCGTAGCGTGCTCACGCAAGAGGTGAAGGCCATCGCAGCCGCCAGACCCCGCATCGATGCGGTCTGCCCGCAGCGGACAAGCGGTCAACTGCCGTTTCCAGGTTGAATGTGGGCTCTGGTGCTTGATCCGACTGCGCAAAAAGCTATCATTCAAATAGCATGTCATCGGTTGTCGAACCCCTCCCGTCCGCCGCCGCGGCCGACGCCGCGCTGGTCGAACGCTACCTCACCCATGCGCGGGTGCTCAAGCGCCTGGCCCCACGCACGCTCGCGCTGTATCGAGCGGATCTGGACAAGCTTGCCCGCCTGGCCGCGCAGGCCGGTGTGGCGCTGCCCCAGGTGCAGCACCACCATGTGCGCTCCTGGGTGGCGCGCATGCATGCCGGCGGTCGCAGCGGGCGCGGCATTGCGTTGATCCTGTCGGGCTGGCGGGGCTTTTACGTCTGGCTGGGGCGCGAAGGAGGGATCGGTGCCAACCCGGTGCTGGGCATCCGGGCGCCACGCCAGCCGCGGCCGCTGCCCAAGGCGCTGGGGGTGGACGAGGCGGTGCAACTGGCCGAACACATCGACGAGGGCGATGACCCCTGGCTGGACGCGCGCGACGCCGCCATGGTGGAGCTGCTGTACGGCAGCGGTCTGCGCGTGGGCGAGCTGGTGGGGCTGGACGTGGCGGCCAGCGACGCCGCCGCACGCGCTGGCCGTGGCTGGATCGATCTGGACCAGGCCGAGGTGCAGGTGCAGGGCAAGGGCAGCAAGCGGCGCGCCGTGCCCCTGGGACGCTCGGCCGCCGAAGCCCTGCGGCGCTGGCTGGCGGTGCGCGGCCAGGTGATGGCCGCGGGCGAGGCCGCGGCGGCGCTGTTCATCGGCCGGCGCGGCACCCGTCTGAGCGCGCCATCGGTCTGGCAGCGCCTGCGCCGGCGCAGCCAGCAGGCGGGGCTGGCCACGCCGGTGCATCCGCACATGCTGCGCCACTCCTTCGCCAGCCATGTGCTGCAGTCCAGCGGCGATCTGCGCGCCGTGCAGGAACTGCTGGGCCATGCCAGCATCGGCACCACGCAGGTCTATACCCGACTGGATTTTCAGCACCTGGCGCAGGCCTACGACGCCGCCCACCCGCGCGCGCGACGGCGCTGAGCAACGGGGCCGCGCAGGCCGTGATCAGTCGCCCAGAAACTTGAGCAGTCCGCGCAACTTGTCTTCGGTGGCGGTGTCAAAGCCGCCCGGCATGCCGATGGATTTCAGCACCACCTGGCCTTCCGGGCTGTCAGGCAAGGCCAGCACCGCTTTCTGCACGGCGGCAATGTCGGCCGCACTCAACGCCTTGGAGGCAATCAGTGGCGAATAGGGCTGCGGCACGCTGCGGTGCAGCACGGTGCCACCTTCCTTCAGCCATTTGCGCGCCGCCCCCGAATAGGATGCCAGCCCACCCACCTGCCCGAAACCGTTGTTGATGTAGAACACCACGGCCTCCTGTTCGCGCACGTAGGTGACGCTCTCCTTGTCGAGGTCGACGCCCTGGTGGCGCAACTCGGCTTTGCAGAATTTGGTCATATAGGCGACCTTCTCTGGCATGACGATCTTCTTGCCTTTGAGGTCTGCCAGCTGTTTGATGGGCGAATCCTTGGGCACGACGATCAGGCACTGTCCTTCGGGTTTCACCGTGGCCACATAGTGATAGCCGTAGTCGCGCAAGCCGCGCGCAGGGTAGTCGCTCGGGCGCGCCATCACCAGGTCGAGGCGGGCGCTCTTCATCCCATCCTCCAACTGTGCAAACTCGCGCACGAACACCACCTTCACCTCGGCCTTGATGGCCTTACCTATGGCTTCGGCCAGACCGCCGTACTTCTGCACGACTCGGGCGTGGTCGGTGCCGCCCGAGGTGCCTTCACTGATGCCCAGCACGAGCTCGCGCGCCTGAGCGCCGGTGATGCCCAGACTGAGGGCGAGGGCCACAAGGTTGAAAGACTTGGACATGGATGCACGGTGAGTGGAGAAGTCGCTTGGGGTCCCAGCAAGCGGTGGCCACGGTGCGCGTTGACCGCGTTGCAGACCGAAGCTTCGGCACCATTGAACCGCAATCTACAAAAAAATACAACTAAGGTTTACGATTGACAGCTCGTTGGACTTGCGCTTTTCCGGTGGCGGAGCTTCTGATCGTGGATTCGGGCAACACTTGGGCATGCGGGCCGCAGCCGCAGCCGCGGTGGATGGGGGTGGCTACACTGCCGTGTTCGACGTCTTCTCCCATCGGCGGGCGCCACGCCCGCACCCTGCCATGTCACTGATTCCCGCCACCATCCTTACCGGCTTTCTCGGCTCCGGCAAGACCACCTTGCTCAAGCGCGTGCTGACCGAGGCGCACGGCCAGAAGATCGCCGTGATCGAGAACGAGTTCGGCGAGGAGAACATCGACAACGACATCCTGGTCAGCGACAGCCAGGAGCAGATCATCCAGATGAGCAACGGCTGCATCTGCTGCAGCATCCGCGAGGATCTGCGCGCCACCCTGTCCGATCTGGCGCGCAGAAAGCGCAGCGGGGAGCTCGACTTCGAGCGCGTGGTGATCGAAACCACCGGCCTGGCCGACCCCGGTCCGGTCGCCCAGACCTTCTTCATGGACGACGAGATCGCGGAAGGCTACCTGCTCGACGCCATCGTCACCCTGGTCGATGCCAAGCACGCGGCGCAACAGCTGAACGACCGCATCGAGGCGCAGCGCCAGGTCGGCTTTGCGGACCAGATCTTCATCAGCAAGGCCGATCTGGTGGATGCAGGCGAGCTGGCGGCCCTGCAGCACCGCCTGAAGCACATGAACCCGCGCGCGGCGCAGAAGGTGGTGCATTTCGGCGCGGTGCCGATCGCCGAGGTGTTCGATCTGCGCGGTTTCAACCTGAACGCCCGACTGGACATCGACCCCGAATTTCTGGCGGCCGACGACCATGACCACGATCATCACGACCACCATCACCACCACGATGGCCACTGCGACCACCCGTCGCACCAGCACGCGCACGGCCACCACCACCACGCGGACGACGACGTCAAGAGCTTCGTGTTCCGCGCCGAGCGTGCCTTCGACCCGGCGCGGCTGGAGGACTTTCTGGGCGCCATCGTCAACGTCTACGGCCCGCGCATGCTGCGCTACAAGGGCGTGCTGTGGATGAAGGGCACCGAGCGCAAGGTGATCTTTCAGGGCGTGCACCAGCTCATGGGCAGCGATCTGGGGCCGGCCTGGAAGGGCGACGAGCCGCGCCAGAGCAAGATGGTGTTCATCGGGATCGACCTGCCGCGCGACATCTTCACCCAGGGCCTGGAGCAGTGTCTGGTCTCCGCCTGAACAGGGGTGGTTGGGTCTTTCATGCCCGCCCGGTGTGCCCACCCGCTCCGTCGCCGCACGGCAGATGCTCGCCGTGGCCGGTGTTGCCGCCGGGGCTCGCGCCTTGACCGGTCGCGTTGCGGTGCGCGTTTTCGGCATGCGGGATTCGGTGCGTGCCTGCCGAACCGCCGGACCATCCGATTGGGGCTTGCGTCAAGGTTTTCGCACAAGGTCGACGATTTGTTTGCCCGGTGTGCCCAGGCCGGCCGGGCGTGGCTACAATCGCCGCCTTCGTAAGCAACCCCGGTGAACGGGGGCGCTGTGCCCGCATCGCCCAAGAAGGTCAAACAACAGGGCGCTGATCGGATGAGGCAGACCCGGCTTCATCTGCTGGCCATGTCGTCGGCGCCACCCTGGAGGTCGGTGCCGGCAGGAGACGAGACAAGTGAAAACTGCGGCTGCCAAGAGCCCGGCAACCCCCAAGGCCAAACCCGCCAAGGCACCTTCGAGCGCCGGCAAGCCGGCCAGCAAGGCCCGGGTGTCCGCCCCTGAGCCGAGCAAGAAGTCACCGGTCCGCTCGGCCGCCGCCAAGGCGTCGCCCGCCGTGCCGACCAAGCCGCCGCAGCCGGTATCCAGGAATCTGCCCATGCCCTCCGTTGCCACCCTCCCGATGCCCGCGCCGGTCAAGAAAGACCCCAAGCTGGCCAACAACTGGAAGACCAAGTCGGTCGAACAGCTCAGTGATCCGGAAATCATTGCGATGCCGGACAACGAGTACATGAACGACAAGCAGCTGGCCTACTTTCGCCTGAAGCTGGTCCAGCTCAAGGAAGACATGCTGGCGAACGCGGATCAGACCGCCGAGAACCTGCGCGACGACACGGTGGTGGTGCCCGACCCGGCCGACCGCGCCACCATCGAGGAAGAGCACGCGCTGGAGTTGCGCACGCGCGACCGCGAGCGCAAGCTGCTCAAGAAGATCGAGCAATCGATCGCCCGCATCGATGCCGGTGACTACGGCTACTGCGACGAAACCGGCGAGCCGATCGGCGTGCCGCGCCTGCTGGCGCGCCCGACCGCCACGCTGTCGCTGGAGGCCCAGCAGCGGCGTGAGCTGAAACAGAAAATGTTCGGCGACTGATCCGAGGCGAGACGATGGGTTCATGCCCGACGGCCGTGCTGCAGCGCCGCGCACCGCGCAGGCGGTCGCCGGTCGTGGTGCGATCCATGGTGGTGCCGTGCGGTGCGGCCACCGCAGGCTCGCCGACGCTGCTGCGACCGCATGCTTCGTCTCTGAATCTCGCGCCGCCGCAGGGCATGCACTGACCACGGGAGGTACCGAGCCATGAACAAGCCTACCGAGCCGGGTGGACTGCTTTCGAAGGTGGTACGTTTCGTCAAGAACCCCACCACGCACTGGGCGGATCTCGATCAGCCCGATTCCGAGGATGGCGACAGCCAGTCGCGGCTGGCGCTCAAGGAGATGATCGAGCGCAAACGTCGCAACGATTTTGTGCGCAGTCGCGAGTTCGACATGCTGCGCAAGCTGCGCCGCCGCGAGACGCTGAAGGGCAGCGACCTTGCCGCGGGCCCCCCTTCATTTTACCCCAGCAGCCATCCCGCCAATACCGGCGAACGGGAGCTCACGCTCAAGAAGATCGACGAGATCGAGGCGCAGATGTCGACCGCATGGTCCAGGCATCGAGTGGGGAAGAATCAAGCTGCCGGGCCGGCGGCGGATGCCATATCGGAGCCGTCGGTCCACGCCTACGACAAGACCGACCCGATGCCACTGCCACCGCCGCCGGAGGGTGGCGCGCCGCTGCTGGACGCCGCGGCAGACGGGTCGGCGTCAGCCTTGGCCAAGGAGTCTTTGTCCGCCCAGCCACTGCATCCATCAGCGGGAGGGGCAGCCGCTGCGCGCGCCATCCCCTGGCTGGGCGAGGTGCAGGACTTCAACGTTGAAGTGATGGCCGCCGGCCGCCAGGATCCTGAGATCGAGGAGGCCGCGATCCTGTTTGCCAATGGCGATGGCGCCGGCGCCGAGGCGCTGCTGCGCGCGTTGGTCGCTGAAGGCGGTGCCCGACGCGAGGATGTCGATACCTGGCTGACGCTGTTCGACCTGTATCGATGTATCGGTGATCAGGCGAGGTTCGACGACGCCGCGCCCGAGTTCGCGGCCCAGTTCGGACGTTCGGCGCCGCAGTGGACGGGCATGCTCGATCGGCCGTCCTCGGGGGTGAGCCCGTTGACGGCTGCGCCAGCGCCGGGGGCCACGGCCGCCGGGCCGTTCCACTGGATCAGTCCGTCTGCGTTGGGTACGCAATCGATGGCGACCCTGCGCATGTCGCTGGAGCGCCACGCGCCGCCCTGGCGTCTCGACTGGCGTCACCTCCAGTCCATCGAGGCAGCCGCACTGCCGTCGTTGGTCGAGCAGCTGCAGCGCTGGGGAAGGACGCCGGTGCGGCTGAAGCTGCTGGGCATCGAGCGTCTGATGGACGTGTTGACCGAGCGTTCACCCACCGGCGATCGCACGGTCGATCCGCAGTGGTGGGAGGCCCGCCTGGCGCTGCTGCGCGTGCTCGGGCAGATGGACGAGTTCGATCTGGTGGCACTCAACTACTGTGTCACTTACGAGGTGTCTCCGCCGGCGTGGGAAGATCCGGTCAACGGCTGGACCCGCATGAACGAGGAGGGCGAGACCCTGATGTCGAGTCGGTTCGGCAGCGATACCCTAGGGGTGAGAATGCCCGAGCCAGGTGGGGATGAGGCGCCGTCGCACGACACTGAAGAGCCACCTGAGGGGGTCGTCAGGACAGTGCTGGACGGGGCCTACAGTGGCTCCATGAGTGCCTTGCTGCAGCCCTTGGCGCAGCGGGGTGAGGTCCGGCATTTCGAGTTCAACTGCAGGCAGTTGGTCCGGGTGGATTTCGGCGCCGCAGGTGACCTGCTGAACTGGGCCACCGAGCAGCAGGGGAGTGGTCGCAGCATCAGCTTCAAGCAGGTGAACCGACTGGTCGCGGCGTTCTTCGGCGTCATTGGCATCACCGACGTTTCGCGTGTGCTGCTGCGCACGGATTGAAGGGTACAGGCGCGGGAAGGGCCCGCACTTGAATCGCAACAGCTGACCATCATCTGGAAAAGATATGGAAGCATTTCACGGCACCACCATCGTCAGCGTGCGGCGTCAGACCCCGCAGGGCTGGCAGGTGGCCATTGGCGGTGACGGTCAGGTCACCCTGGGCCACATCGTCGTCAAGGGCACGGCGCGCAAGGTGCGCAAGCTGCACCACGGTCGGGTGCTGGCCGGCTTTGCCGGCGCCACCGCCGATGCCTTTACGCTGTTCGAGCGCTTCGAAGCCAAGCTCGAAAAACATCAGGGCCATCTGACGCGCGCCGCCATCGAACTCACCAAGGACTGGCGTACCGACCGCGTGCTGCGCCGGCTGGAGGCGATGCTGGCGGTGGCTGACCGCGAGGCCTCGCTGATCATCACCGGCAACGGCGACGTGCTGGAGCCCGAGCACGGCCTGGTGGCCATCGGTTCGGGCGGCGCCTATGCCCAGGCGGCGGCCCGGGCGCTGCTGGCGCACACCGACCTGCCGGCCGAGCAGATCGTCCGGAAGTCGCTCGAAATCGCTGGCGAGTTGTGCATCTACACCAACATGCAGCACACCATCGAGGTTCTCTGAACCATGACGAATGGCGAATGACCTCGTGTCGTTCGCCATTGACGTCGCGCCGCGACGAAGTCGTTTGTCATCTGTCACGCTCCCGCCATGTCCTCCATGACCCCCCAGGAGATCGTCTCCGAACTCGACCGCCACATCGTCGGCCAGCACGACGCCAAGCGGGCCGTGGCCATCGCCTTGCGCAACCGCTGGCGGCGCCAGCAGGTCGACGAGAAGCTGCGCCAGGAGATCACGCCCAAGAACATCCTGATGATCGGTCCCACCGGCGTCGGCAAGACCGAGATCGCGCGACGCCTGGCCCGGCTTGCCAACGCCCCCTTCATCAAGGTCGAAGCCACCAAGTTCACCGAGGTCGGCTACGTCGGCAAGGACGTCGATGCGATCATCCGCGACCTGGCCGAGATGGCCGTCAAGCAGCAGCGCGAGCAGGCCATGAAGGCGCACCGCACGCGCGCCGAGGATCTGGCCGAAGACCGCATCCTCGACGTGCTGCTGCCGCCCGCGCGTCAGGCCGACGGCAGCAACGCGCCGGCCGGCGACAGCGCCGCGCGTCAGGCCTTTCGCAAGAAGCTGCGCGAAGGTCAGCTGGACGACAAGGAAATCGAGCTGGAACTGGCCCAGCCCGCGCCCACCATGGAGATCCTGGGGCCGCCCGGCATGGAAGAAATGGCCGAGCAGCTCAAGGGCATGCTGGGCAACCTGGGCGGTGGCCGGCGCAAGCTGCGCCGCGTGCGCATCGGCGAAGCCATGAAGCTGCTGGTGGACGAAGAAGCCGGCAAGCTGGTCAACGAGGACGACATCCGCACCGAGGCGGTGCGCAATCTGGAGCAGAACGGCATCGTCTTCATCGACGAGATCGACAAGGTGGCCTCGCGCAGCCTGGAAGGCGGCGGCAGTGGCGCCGAGGTCTCACGCCAGGGCGTGCAGCGCGACCTGCTGCCGCTGGTCGAGGGCACCACCGTGAGCACCAAGTACGGCATGGTGCGCACCGACCACATCCTGTTCATCGCCTCCGGCGCCTTTCACCTGTCCAAGCCGAGCGACCTGATCCCCGAGCTGCAGGGGCGGCTGCCGATCCGCGTGGAGCTGGCCTCGCTGTCGGTGCAGGACTTCGAGGCCATCCTGACGCAAACCGACGCCAGCCTGGTGCGCCAGTACCAGGCCCTGCTGGCCACCGAGGGCGTGACGCTCGACTTCCGCCCCGAGGGCATCTCGCGCCTGGCCGAGATCGCCTGCGCCGTCAACGAAGCCACCGAAAACATCGGTGCGCGCCGCCTGTCCACCGTCATGGAGCGGCTGCTCGAAGAAGTCAGCTTCGACGCCAGCCGGCGCCAGGGGCAGACGCTCACCATCGATGCCGCCTTCGTCGATGCGCGCCTGGCGGTGCTGAGCCAGGACGAAGATCTGTCGCGCTACATCCTCTGATCCTAGAAACGGCAGTTGACCGCTTGCCAACCTCGGGCAGACCGCATCGATGCGGGGTCTTGCGGCTGCGATGGCCTGCACCTCCTGAGTGAACGCGCTGCGCACCCACCCGCACCGCGCTCGCCGCGCCATGCGGCGTTGCTTCTCCTTGCGGGCAGGAGCCCGCAGCGTCGTCGCGTCTTGCCTGGCACGCCGATCCCGGCACGGGCGGACGCGTCCAACTGCCGTTCCCCGGGTGACAGGAGGGGGTAATGGCGCATGCCGGCCCGCGTCCTGCAGGGGCGATCACGCCCGGCGCCCGTGGCGCGACTTCCGGCATTCAAGGCTTTTCCGGTTGAGCGAGCTCCCAGCAAGCGCCAAGAGCTATAAAAAATATAGCTTATGAGGCGCCGCCGCATGCCTGACGGCATGGCGCCCGATCGCCAGGGCAAAGTCCCGGCTTGTCCCGCGCGCCAGGGCAGGTTATCCACAACCTGGATCGATCTGACTTTCACTATCCGATCTAAGTCGCTCATTTGAAAGAGTTTTCGCCTTGGATAACCAGTGAAGAAGTTGGCTAACGCGTTGATTTCATTGAAATAATTTGTTGACCCCTGTTGTGGCGCGGCCGATTCCTGCTACAGTGCAAATAAGTGCAGTTAAGTGGGGGAAAGTGCCATTTCTTCCCGGTTGCTGCCTTTGCCACGGGGATAGAGCGTGTTTCAAGGGGCGTCATCGTTGAGTCTGGATGCAAAGGGGAGGCTGTCGGTGCCGACCCGGCATCGTGACGTCCTGGCGGCGACCGCCAGTGGTCAGCTCACCATCACCAAGCACCCGGACGGCTGTCTGATGGTGTTTCCGCGCCCCGAATGGGAGAAGTTCCGTGAACGCCTGATCCAGCTGCCCATGTCGGCGCAGTGGGTCAAGCGCATCTTTCTGGGCAGTGCGATGGATGTGGAGCTCGACGGCACGGGCCGCGTGCTGGTGTCGCCCGAACTGCGCCAGGCCGCAGGGTTGACGCGCGAGGTGATGCTGCTGGGCATGGGGCGGCATTTCGAGCTGTGGGACAAGCTCACCTACGAAGCCAAGGAAGCCCAGGCCATGCAGGCCGGGCTGCCCGGCTCGTTCGAGGACTTCACCTTCTAGGGGCGGGGGCGAGTGAGCGCATGGTCACACACCACGGTCCTGTTGAACGAGGCGGTCGATGCCCTGGTCACGGACCCGCGCGGCCGCTACGTGGACGCCACCTTCGGCCGCGGCGGGCATGCGCGGCAGATCCTGCGGCGGCTGGCGCCCGAGGGCCGGTTGACGGCCTTCGACAAGGACCCCGAGGCGCTGGCCGAGGCGGCGCACATCCGGGACGCGCGTTTTGCCATCCGCCATCAGGGGTTTGCTGCGCTGGGCGAGTGGCCACCGCACAGCGTGGCGGGGGTGTTGATGGATCTGGGCATCAGCTCACCGCAGATCGACAACCCCGCGCGGGGTTTTTCTTTTCGTGCCGACGGGCCGCTGGACATGCGCATGGATCCCACGCGCGGCCAGAGCGCGGCCGACTGGCTGGCCCATGCCGACGAACGGCAGATTGCGCAGGTGATCCGTGACTACGGCGAGGAACGGTTTGCTGTCGCCATTGCAAAGGCGATTGTCGCTCGCCGACAGGCGGGGCGCGCTGTTGCATCCACCCTCGAGCTGGCCGAGCTCGTGGCTGGCGCGGTCAAAACCCGCGAGCCGGGCCAGAACCCTGCAACGCGCACATTTCAGGCTGTTCGGATTTTCGTCAACGCCGAGCTTGAAGAGCTCGAACAGGCGCTAGAGGCCGCTGTGCAGGTGCTGCAACCCGGGGGCCGGCTGGTGGTGATCAGCTTCCACTCGCTGGAAGACCGCATCGTCAAGCAGTTCATCGCACGCCACGCGCGCGCGCCGGTGGATCGCCGCGCGCCGTTTGCCGAACCGGCGCCCCCACGGTTGCGCGCGCTGGGCAAATCGCGCCCCGGTGCGGCCGAACTGGCCGCCAACCCGCGCGCCCGCAGCGCCATCATGCGGGTGGCCGAGCGCACCGCGGCGCCCACGCATCACGGGGGCCGGGCATGACGCGCCTGTCCATCGTGCTGCTGGTGGCCGTCATGGTGTCGGCGCTGTACGTGGTGCGCGTGCAGTACGACTCGCGCCGCCTGTTCACCGAGCTCGACCGGGCCAGCGCCGAGGCGCATCGTCTGGAGACCGAGCGCGCCCGACTGGAGGTGGAAAAGCGCGCCGAGGCCACCTCGCTGCGCGTCGAGAAGCTGGCGCGCGACAAGCTGGCCATGCGCAGCATCACGCCGGCCATCACCGAGTACGTGAGCTCGCCGCTGGCGCTGCCGGCGGCTTCGGCGCCTGCGGCGGGGGGGCGGCCATGAGGGATATCCGCTACACCTCCAGCCCGCTGCTGGCGTCCAAGACGCCGGTGTGGCGCAGCAAGTTCATCGTCGCCATGCTGGCGCTGGCCTTCCTGGTGCTGATCGGGCGCGCCGCCTATGTGCAGGTGTTCGGCAACGCCTTCTTTCAGCGCCAGGGTCAGGTGCGCTTTGCCCGCACCCTGGAGCTGCCGGCCAGCCGCGGACGCATCCTCGATCGCAACGGCCTGCTGCTGGCGTCCAGCGTGGTGGCGCCCAGCATCTGGGCGATTCCGGAGGACGTGGATCGCGACCCGGCCAGGCTGCGCGAGCTGGCGCGCCTGTTGAGCATGCCGCTGGCTGAGCTGAACAAGAAGCTGTCCGATGAGGACAAGACCTTCGTCTGGCTCAAGCGCCAGGTGGACGAGTCGGTGGCGCGGCAGATCGCCGAGCTCAAGCTGGCCGGCATCTATCAGCGCAAGGAATACAAGCGCAAGTACCCGGAGGGCGAAGCCGCCGCCCACGTGGTGGGTTTTGCCAACGTGGAGAACCAGGGGCAGGAGGGCGCCGAGCTGTCGTTCGAAAAGCGCCTGGCCGGGCGCGCCGGCTCGCGCCGCGTCATCAAGGACCGGCTGGGACGCGTGGTCGAAGCGGTGGGCGAGGAAGTCCCGCCGGTGGACGGTCAGGACGTGCAGCTGTCGATCGACTCCAAGGTGCAGTTCTTCGCCTATCAGAAGCTGCGCGACGCCGTCACATCGAACAAGGCCAGGTCGGGCAGCGTGGTGGTGCTCGACGCCCAGACCGGCGAAGTGCTGGCGCTGGCCAACTACCCCAGCTATTCGCCCGACAACCGTCGCCACCTGAGCGGGGCGCAGCTGCGCAACATCGCCGTCACCGACACCTTCGAGCCCGGCTCGACCATGAAGCCGGTCACCGTGGCCATGGCGCTGGAGGCCGGCAAGGTGACGCCGCAGACGTTGATCGCCACCGCACCGGGCAGCTACAAGCTGGACAAGTTCACCATCCGCGACACCCACAACTACGGCACCCTGACCGTCGAGGGCGTGGTGCAGAAGTCCAGCAACGTCGGCTCGCTGAAGATCGCCCAGCGCCTGAGCGCGCAGGAAATGTGGGAAACCTACACCGCGCTCGGTTATGGCCGCAAGCCGGAGCTGGCCTTTCCCGGCGCGGCGGCAGGCCGGGTGCGTCACTGGAAGAGCTGGCGCCCGGTGGAACAGGCCACCATGTCCTATGGCTACGGCCTGTCGGCGTCGCTGTTCCAGATGGCGCATTCCTACACCGCGTTCTCGCACGACGGGCGGGTGATTCCGGCCACGCTGCTGAAAGCGCCCGAAGGCGCCAGCGTGGAGGGGGTGCGCGTGTTTTCCGAAAAGAACGCGCGCGCCGTGCGCAAGATGTTGGCACTGGCCGCCGGCCCCGGTGGCACTGGCCAACGGGCGCAGACCGTCGGCTATTCGGTAGGCGGCAAGTCGGGCACGGCGCGCAAGCAGGTCGGCAAGGGTTATGCCAGCAACCGGTACCGCGCCTGGTTCACCGGCATGGCGCCGATCGAGCAGCCGCGCGTTATCGTCGCCGTGATGATCGACGAGCCCAGCAACGGCGTGTACTACGGCGGCGCCGTGGCGGCGCCGGTGTTCAGCGAAGTGGTGCAGCAGACGCTGCGCATCATGGGCGTGCAGCCCGACATGGCGGTCAAGCCCGCCATCGTGGCCGAGCAGGTCGAGGAGTCGTTCTGACATGGCCCTTGCCCAGTGCCACCACCCGACCGAAGCCGCCCGCTGGCTGCGTGCCCGCGTGACGGGTCGGCTGCACGCCGACAGCCGCCAGGTGGAGCCCGGCGACGGCTTCATCGCCTGGCCGGGAGCGGCCGTGGACGGCCGGCGGTTCGTGGCCGCGGCGCTGGCACAGGGTGCACGCGCCTGCCTGGTCGAACACGAGGGGGTGCAGGCGTTCGGCTTCGAACAGCCACAGGTGGCCAGCTACGCGCACCTGAAGGCCGACACCGGTCCGATCGCAGCGGCCTACTACGGCGAGCCGTCGCAGGCGCTCCAGGTGGTGGCGGTGACCGGCACCAACGGCAAGACCTCGACCGCCTGGTGGACCAGCTGGGCGCTATCAAAAACAGAGCTTCCGACGCTTTCCCCGTGCGCGCTGGTGGGTACTTTGGGTGTGGGTCTGCCGCAGGCGCTGCAGGTCACCGGCATGACCACGCCCGACCCGGTGCTGCTGCAGCGGAACTTTCGTGAGCTGGTCGACGCGGGGGTGCGCGCCTGCGCCATCGAGGCCTCGTCCATCGGCATTGCGGAGCGGCGCCTGGACGGCACCGCGATCCGCGTGGCGGTGTTCACCAACTTCACCCAGGACCACCTCGACTACCACGGCAGCATGCAGGCCTACTGGCAGGCCAAGGCTGCGCTGTTCGACTGGCCGGGTCTGCAGGCGGCGGTGATCCACGCCGACGACCCGCGGGCCGGCGAACTGGTGGCCAAGGCACAGGCGCGCGGGCTGGACGTCTGGACCGTGGCGCGGGAGCGCCCGGCGCGCCTGCGCGCCACCGACATCGCCTATGCCGACGCAGGTCTGCACTGGGTGGTGTGCGAGGGCGAGCAGCGCGCCGCCCTGCGCACCACTTTGGTGGGCGAGTACAACATCGACAACCTGATGGGCGTGCTGGCCACGCTGCGGGCGCTGGGCGTGCCGCTGCAGCAGGCCGTGGCCGCCTGCACCGACCTGCCTGCGGTGCCGGGGCGCATGGAGCGCATCGGCCTGCCCGGTGCGCCGCTGGCGGTGGTCGATTACGCCCACACGCCGGATGCCATCGACAAGGCCCTGCGCGCCCTGCGACCGCTGGCGGCGCAGCGCGGTGGGCGCCTGTGGTGCGTGTTCGGCTGCGGCGGCAACCGCGACGCCAGCAAGCGCCCGCTGATGGCGCAGGCGGCCGAGGCGGCGGCCGATCGGCTGGTGGTGACCAGCGACAACCCGCGCCACGAGGACCCGCAGGCCATCATCGACGTCATCGGCGCCGGCCTGCGCCGCCCGGGCGCGGCACGGTTCGAGGTGGACCGCGCCCAGGCCATTGCGGCGGCCCTGACCGAAGCGCAGCCGGCCGACGTGGTGCTGATCGCCGGCAAGGGCCACGAGGACTATCAGGAGGTGCGCGGGCAACGCACGCCGTTCTCCGACCAGGCCGTGGCGCGCCGGGTGCTGCAGCGGCGCGTCGCCACGGGGGAGGCGCCGGCATGAGCGCCATGGCACTGAGCCTGCAGGAGCTGGCCGGCTGGCTGACCGGCGCACGCCTGGTCGGCGACGGCGCCGTGCGCTGCGCGCGCGTGCATTCCGACACCCGCAGCCTGCAGGCCGGTGACCTGTTCGTGGCGCTCAAGGGCGAGCGTTTTGATGCCGCGAGCTTCCTGGGCGAGGCGGCGGCGCAGGGGGCGGTGGCGGCGTTGTGCGACGAGCGCGCCGAGGCCCGGCTGGTGGCCGCCGGTCTGCCGGGCGTGCTGGTGCCCGACGTCCGCCTTGCCCTGGGCGAGCTGGCGCACCGGTGGCGCCGCCGTTTCGACGGCCCGCTGATCGCCGTCACCGGCAGCAACGGCAAGACCACGGTGACGCAGATGGTCGCCTCGATCTTCCGCGCCTGGCAGGGGACAGCCGCGCTGTCGACCGAAGGCAACCTGAACAACGACATTGGACTGCCGCTGACCCTGCTGCGCCTGCGCCCGCAGCACCGGGTGGCGGTGGTGGAGCTGGGCATGAACCATCCCGGCGAGATTGCGCAACTGGCGGCCATCGCCGCACCCACCGTGGCGCTGGTCAACAACGCCCAACGTGAGCACCAGGAATTCATGGCCAGCGTGGAGGCGGTGGCGCGCGAAAACGGCGCCGTGCTGACCGCGCTGCCGGCCGATGGCGTGGCGGTGTTCCCGGCGGCCGATGCGTTCAGTCCGCTCTGGCGCTCACTGGCCGGTGGCCGTCGTGTGCTCGACTTTGGCGCCGGCGCTGCCGTGCACCTGTCCCAGGCCACCTGGGCGGTCGACCACTGGGCGGTGAGCGTCGCCACGCCGGTCGGCCAGTTCGACGGCGCCCTGCATGTGGCGGGCCGTCACAACCTGCACAACGCGCTGGCAGCCACCGCCTGTGCGCTGGCCGCCGGGGCACCGCTGGCGGCCATCGCCCGCGGTCTGGGCGAGTTCCGCCCGGTCAAGGGCCGTTCGCGCACCGTGCTGCTGCGCCAGCGTGGTCGTGCCATCACCCTGGTCGACGACACCTACAACGCCAACCCGGACTCGGTGCGCGCCGTGATCGACGTGCTGGCCGAGCTGCCCGGCCCGCGCCTGCTGGTGCTGGGCGACATGGGCGAGGTGGGCGAGCAGGGCCCGGCCTTCCACGCCGAAGTCGGCGCCTACGCCCGCCAGCGCGGCGTGGAGCACCTGCTGGCGCACGGGCCGCAGGCCATCCACGCCGCCATGGCCTTCGGGGGAGGGCGGCATTTCGACGACATCGGCGCGCTCATCGACGCCGTGCGCACCCACCTGCCGCAGTGCGCCACGCTGGCGGTCAAGGGGTCGCGCTTCATGCGCATGGAGCGCGTGGTGGAGGCGCTGTCGGCCGCCACCGGCCCAACCGCGGAGGACGCCCATGCTGCCTAGCCTGGCCACCTGGTTGCAGACGCTGTCGCCGGACTTCGGCTTCTTCCGCGTGTTCCAGTACCTCACCTTCCGCGCGCTGATGGCGGCCATGACGGCGCTGGTGATCGGCATTGCGCTGGGCCCCTGGGTGATCCGCCGTCTGACGGCGCTGAAGATCGGCCAGCCGGTGCGCGGCTACGCCATGCAGTCGCACCTGGTCAAGAGTGGCACGCCCACCATGGGCGGGGTGCTGATCCTGCTGTCGATCGCCGTCTCCACGCTGCTGTGGTTCGACTGGTCCAACCGCTTCGTGTGGATCGTGATGCTGGTCACCTTTGGCTTTGGTGCCATCGGCTGGGTGGACGACTGGCGCAAGGTGGTCAACAAGGACCCGGAAGGCATGCGCTCGCGCGAGAAGTACTTCTGGCAGTCGGTGATCGGTCTGGTCGCTGCCTTCTACCTGGTGTTCAGCATTTCCGAGGCGTCCAACGCGCGCGTCTGGGCGCTGTTCGTCAACTGGGTGAGTTCCGGCTTCAGCATCGACCTGCCACCGGCCGCCGGTCTGCTGGTGCCGTTCTTCAAGGAGATCAACTACCCGCTGGGGGTGCTGGGCTTCGTGATCCTGAGCTACCTGGTGATCGTCGGCTCCAGCAACGCCGTCAACCTGACCGACGGGCTGGATGGCCTGGCCATCATGCCGGTGATCCTGGTCGGTTCGGCACTGGGTGTGTTTGCCTACGTCACCGGCAACGCCGTGTATGCGCGCTACCTGCTGATCCCGCACATTCCGGGCACGGGCGAACTGCTGATCTTCTGCGCCGCACTGGCCGGGGCCGGACTGGCCTTCCTGTGGTTCAACGCCCACCCGGCGGAGGTCTTCATGGGCGATGTCGGCGCGCTGGCGCTGGGCGGGGCGCTGGGCACCATCGCCGTCATCGTGCGGCAGGAGATCGTGCTGGCCATCATGGGCGGCATCTTCGTCGTCGAGGCGCTGTCGGTGATGCTGCAGGTGGGCTGGTTCAAGTACACCAAGCGGCGCTACGGCGAAGGCCGGCGCCTGCTCAAGATGGCGCCGCTGCACCACCACTTCGAGAAGAACGGCTGGGCCGAGACCAAGGTGGTGGTGCGCTTCTGGATCATCACCATGCTGCTGTGCCTGGCAGGTTTGTCGTCGCTCAAGCTGAGGTAGCCGATGAACCTGCTGCAAGATCGTCACGTGCTGGTGCTGGGCCTGGGCCTGTCGGGCCTGGCCATGGCCCGCTGGTGTGCCCGTCAGGGCGCCTCGGTCACGGTGGCCGACACGCGCGCCGAGCCGCCTCAGCTGGCCGCGCTGCGCGAGTGCCTGCCGGCCGCCCGCTTCATCTGTGGCGCGCTCGACGCCACGCTGCTCGAAGACGCCAGCGTGCGCGCCGTCTACCGCAGTCCCGGGCTGGCACCTGCCAGCATCGCCACGCTGGTGCAGGCGGCGCGCGAGCGGGGCCTGCCGGTCGGCGGCGAGCTGGAGCTGTTCATGCAGGCGCTGCAGGAGCTTGGGCAGGCGCGCGGCTATCAGCCCAGGCTGCTGGCGGTGACCGGCACCAACGGCAAGACCACGGTGACGGCGCTCACCGGACAGCTGGTCGAGCGCGCCGGCCCGTCGGTGGCGGTGGCCGGCAACATCGGTCCCAGCCTGCTCGACACGCTGCAGGCGCGGCTCGACGGCGAGGCGCTGCCCGAGGTCTGGGTGCTGGAGCTGTCGAGCTTCCAGCTCGATGGCGTGGCCGGCTTCGAGCCCACCGCGGCCACGGTGCTCAACGTCACGCAGGACCATCTGGACTGGCATGGCGACATGGCGAGCTACGCCGCCGCCAAGGCGCGCATCTTCGGCGAGCACGGCGTGATGGTGCTGAACCGCAACGATCCGGTGGTGATCGGCATGCGGCCGGCGGTGCCGGCCAGGTCGTTCAAGGGCCCGCGGCCGACGCCGCGCCGCGTCGTTACCTTCGGCGCCGACCTGCCCGATGCGCCGGGCGACTTCGGCATCGAGATGGTGTCGGGCATGGCCTGGCTGGTGCGCGCGCAGGAGGCCGACGAGACCCAGCGCCGGCGCAAGGACGCCGAGCTCGAACTGCACCTGCAGCGCCTGATGCCGGCCGACGCGCTGCGCATCCGCGGTCGCCACAATGCCGTCAACGCACTGGCCGCGCTGGCCCTGGCCAGCAGCGCCGGCGGCGCGCTCGGCCCCATGCTGTACGGCCTGCGCGAGTACCGGGGCGAACCGCACCGGGTGGAGTCGGTCGGTGTGCTGGAGGGCGTCGAGTACTTCGACGACAGCAAAGGCACCAACGTCGGGGCCACGGTGGCGGCGCTGGAAGGCCTGGGTGCCGAGCGCCGGCTGGTGGTGATTTTGGGCGGCGACGGCAAGGGGCAGGACTTTTCTCCCCTGGCGGCGCCGGTGTCGCGCTTCGCGCGCGCGGCGGTGCTGATCGGGCGCGACGCGCCCCAGGTGCACGCGGCGCTGCAGCAGGCCGGGGTGGAGCTGCTGTCGGCCGAGGACATGGGTGCCGCCGTGGCCCTGGCGCGCTCGCGCGCCCAGGCGGGCGATGCGGTGCTGCTGTCGCCGGCCTGCGCCAGCCTGGACATGTACGCCAACTACGTGGCGCGCGCCGATGCCTTCCGCGCCGCGGTGCGTGAGCAGGCGCTGGCGGCGGGGGTGGAGCTGGAGGTGCTGGCATGAGCGCCACTGCGCCGATGCCGTCGGACGGCGGCAAGAAGCGGCGCGCCGCGCGCGCGCGCCAGATGGACGAGCTGCCGGTGCGCATCGGCGGCATGCCTTATGCGCGCACCACCAGTACGCCCACGCGCGTGCTGGGGTTCGACCAGTCGCTGATCTGGGTGTGCGTGGCGTTGCTGGCCTGGGGTCTGGTGATGGTGTATTCGGCCAGCATCGCCCTGCCCGACAACCCGCGCTTCAGCCGGTATGCGCCAGGCCATTTCGTGCTGCGGCACGCGTTCTGGATCGTGCTGTCCTTCGTCGCGGCCCTGATCGCCTTTCAGGTGCGCATGGACTGGTGGGAAAAAGTCGCGCCCTGGCTGTTCGTCAGCGCGCTGGGGCTGCTGATCGCGGTGCTGATCCCGCATGTCGGCACGGTGGTGAACGGCGCGCGACGCTGGATCTCGCTCGGTCCGATCAATTTCCAGCCGTCCGAGCTGGCCAAGATGGCCGTGCTGCTGTATGCGGCCGACTACATGGTGCGCAAGATGGACGTCAAGGAGCGCTTCTTCCGCGCCGTGCTGCCCATGGGCGTGGCGGTCGGCGTGGTCGGGCTGCTGCTGCTGGCGCAGCCCGACATGGGCGCCTTCCTGGTGATCGCGGTCATCGCCATGGGCATCCTGTTTCTGGGTGGCGTCAACGCCCGCATGTTCTTTCTCATCGCGGCCATCCTGGTGGTGGCCTTCGCGGTCATGATCTGGGCTTCGCCCTGGCGGCGCGAGCGCATCTTCGCCTACCTCGATCCATTCAGCGAGGACCATGCACTGGGCAAGGGCTACCAGTTGTCGCACGCGCTGATCGCCATCGGGCGCGGCGAGATCTTCGGTGTCGGTCTGGGGGGCAGCATCGAGAAGCTGCACTGGCTGCCCGAAGCGCACACCGACTTTCTGCTGGCGGTGATTGGCGAGGAGTTCGGGCTGGTCGGCCTGGTGTGCGTGATCTTTCTGTTCTTCTGGCTGACCCGCCGCATCATGCACATCGGCCGCCAGGCGATCGCGCTGGACCGCGTGTTCTCCGGCCTGGTGGCGCAGGGCATCGGCCTGTGGCTCGGGTTCCAGGCCTTCATCAACATCGGCGTCAACCTGGGTGCGTTGCCGACCAAGGGGTTGACGCTGCCCTTCATGAGCTACGGCGGTTCGGCCATCCTGGCCAACATGGTGGCGATCGCCATCGTGCTGCGCGTGGACGTGGAAAACCGTCGCCTGATGCATGGAGGCCGCGCATGAAGCAGAAATGTGCGCTGGTGATGGCCGGCGGCACCGGGGGGCACATCTTCCCGGGGCTGGCGGTGGCCGACGGTCTGCGCGCGCGCGGCTGGCGCGTGCACTGGCTGGGCGCGCCGGGCAGCATGGAGCAGCAACTGGTGCCGCCGCGGGGCTACCCGTTCGAGGCGATCGATTTCGGCGGCGTGCGCGGCAAGGGCCTGGTCACGCTGGCGCTGCTGCCGCTGCGCCTGCTGCGGGCGTTTGCGCAGAGCATCGGCGTGATCCGGCGCGTGCGGCCCGACGTGCTGGTGGGCCTGGGCGGCTACATCACTTTCCCGGGCGGCCTGATGGGTGTGGCACTGGGCAAGCCGCTGGTGCTGCACGAGCAGAATTCGGTCGCCGGCATGGCCAACCGGGTACTGGCGGGCGTGGCCGACCGCGTCTTCACGGCCTTCCCGCAGGTGCTGCGCAAGGGGCGCTGGATCGGCAACCCGCTGCGCCCGGAGTTCGCCGCCCAGCCCGCACCGGCGCAGCGCTTTGCCGGTCGCCACGGGCCGCTGCGTGTGCTGGTGGTCGGCGGCAGCCTGGGCGCGCAGGCGCTCAACGACGTGGTGCCGCGCGCATTGGCCCTGCTGCCGCCCGACGCGCGCCCGCAGGTCCGTCACCAGAGCGGCGCGCGCCAGATCGACGCATTGCGTGCCAACTACGCCACCGCCGGCGTGCAGGCCGAGCTGCTGCCTTTCATCGACGACATGGCGCAGGCCCTGGCCGAGGCCGATCTGGTGATCTGCCGCGCCGGTGCCACCACCGTGACCGAGATCGCCGCCATCGGCGCGGCGGCGCTGTTCGTGCCGTTTCCGCACGCGGTCGACGACCATCAGACCACCAACGCCCGCTTCCTGGTCGATCAGGGGGGCGGCTGGCTGGTGCGGCAGAGCGAACTGAGTCCCGAGTCGTTGGCCCAGATGCTACAAAATATGGAGCGTTCGGCGCTGATGGAGCGGGCGCTGAAGGCCAAAACCTTCCAAAAGACGCAGGCGGTCGAAGAGATGGTCGCGGCCTGCGAGGAGCTGGCCGCATGAGACACGCCATCCGTCACATCCACTTCGTCGGCATCGGCGGCGCCGGCATGAGCGGCATTGCCGAGGTGCTGCACAACCTGGGCTACGTCATCTCCGGCTCCGACCTGGCCGACGGTGCCGCGCTGCACCGCCTGTCGCAGCTGGGCATCCGCACGTTCGTGGGCCACGCCGCCGCGCATGTGGAAGGGGCCGACGCGGTCGTCACCTCCACCGCCGTCAAGCCCGACAACCCCGAGGTGCTGGTGGCGCGCGAGCGCCGCATCCCGGTGGTGCCGCGCGCCATCATGCTGGCCGAGCTGATGCGCCTGAAGCAGGGCATCGCCATCGCCGGCACGCACGGCAAGACCACCACCACCAGCCTGGTCGCCAGCGTGCTGGCCGAGGGTGGGCTGGACCCCACCTTCGTGATCGGCGGGCGCCTGAACAGCGCTGGCGCCAACGCGCGCCTGGGCTCCGGGGACCACATCGTGGTGGAGGCCGATGAATCCGACGCTTCGTTCCTGAACCTGCTGCCGGTGCTGGCGGTCGTCACCAACATCGACGCCGACCACATGGAGACCTACGGGCACGACTTCGGCCGGCTCAAGAAGGCGTTCATCGACTTCCTGCACCGCATGCCGTTCTACGGCACCGCCATCCTGTGCCTGGAGAGCCCTGCGGTGCGCGACATCGCCGGCCAGCTGAGCTGCCCGGTCACCAGCTATGGCTTCGCCGCCGACGCCCAGGTGCGTGCGGTGGATGTGCGCGCGGTCGGCGGGCAGATGCACTTCACGGTGCAGCGGCGCAACGGCGTGCAGTTGCCCGACCTGCCGGTGGTGCTCAACCTGGCTGGCGAGCACAACGTGCTCAACGCGCTGGCGGCCATCGCGGTGGCGGTCGAGCTGAACCTGCCCGACGCCGCGGTGCAGAAGGCGCTGGCCGAGTTCAAGGGCGTGGGCCGACGCTTTCAGCGCTACGGCGAGTGGCCGGCCCCGCACGGCGGACGTTTCACCCTGATCGACGACTACGGTCACCACCCGGTCGAGATGGCCGCCACCCTGGCGGCGGCGCGTGGCGCCTTCCCGGGGCAGCGGCTGGTGCTGGCCTTCCAGCCGCACCGCTACACCCGCACCCGCGATTGCTTCGAGGACTTCGTCGCCGTGCTGGGCCAGGCCGACCACGTGCTGCTGACCGAGGTCTACGCCGCCGGTGAGGAGCCCATCGTGGCCGCCGACGGGCGTTCGCTGGCGCGCGCGCTGCGCGTGGCCGGCCGGGTGGAGCCGGTGTTCGTCGACGACGTGGCCGAGCTGCCGCGCGTGGTCGCCGAGCAGGCCCGCGCTGGCGACGTGGTGTTGTGCATGGGCGCCGGTTCGATCGGTGGGGTGCCCGCGAAAATCGTTGATATGCTACAAAAAACTGAGCATAATCCGGACTGAGCCGATCACCATGCAGCCACACAGCGTTCAATTCGGAAAAGTCGCGGTCCTGATGGGCGGTCGCTCGGCCGAGCGGGAGGTGTCCCTGATGTCCGGTCAGGGCGTGCTGGCGGCGCTGCGCGCGCGCGGCGTCGACGCGCATGCCTTCGATCCGGCCGAGCAGCCGATGGACGAGCTCAGGCGCCAGGGTTTTGCGCGCTGCTTCATCGCCCTGCACGGGCGTTTCGGGGAAGACGGCACGGTGCAGGGCGCGCTGGAGCTGCTGGGCATTCCCTACACCGGCGCCGGGGTGATGACCTCCAGCATGGCCATCGACAAGGTGATGACCAAGCGCGTCTGGCTGGCCGAAGGTCTGCCGACGCCGCGCTACGTGCTGCTGCACGCCGGCGAATGCACGCCCGAGCAGGTGCGTGCGGTGCCCGATGCGCTGGGGCTGCCGCTGATCGTCAAGCCGATGCGCGAAGGCTCGTCGCTCGGCGTCACCAAGGTCACCAGCCGCGACCAGATGGCGCAGGCGGTGGCGGAGGCCGCGCGCCTGGACGCCGACGTGTTGTGCGAGATTTTCATCGCCGGCGACGAAGTCACCTGTCCGGTGCTGGGTGCCGGCACCCGGGCGCGCGCGCTGCCGGTGATCCACATCGTGGCCCCCGAAGGCCAGTACGACTACCAGAACAAATACTTCACCGACGTCACCGATTACCGCGTGCCCTGCGACCTGCCGCCCGGCGAGGAGGCCGCCGTCCAGGCGCTGGTGCTCAAGGCCTACCGCGTGCTGGGCTGCCGCGGCTGGGGACGCATCGACGTGATGATCGACGGCGTCACGCGCCAGCCCTGGCTGCTGGAAATCAACACCTCGCCCGGCATGACCGGGCATTCGTTGGTGCCGATGGCCGCGCGCGCGGCCGGCATCGACTACGAAACCCTGTGCCTGCAGCTGCTGGCCGATGCCGCGCTGGACTACGCCCCGGCAGCGGGAGCACGCGCATGACCGACCCGCTGCCCATGCCGCTGGACGTCAGGCTGATGAACCTGACCACCGCGCTGCTGGCCACCGGTCTGGTGCTGGCCTGCGTGGCGGCGGCCCTGTGGTGGGTGCTGCGCAACCCGGCGTTCGCCATTCGGCAGATCGTGGTCACCGGCGACACGGCGCACCACAGCGCCGCCAGCCTGCGCGCCACCGTCATGCCGCGCCTGGCGGGCAACTTCTTCACGCTCGATCTGGCGGCCACGCAGGCGGCGTTCCAGTCCGTGCCCTGGGTGCGCAAGGCGGTGGTGCAGCGCGAGTTCCCGGGGCGACTGAACGTCACGCTGGAAGAGCACGTGGCGGTCGGGCATTGGGGCGAAGAGGGCGATCACCTGGTCAACCGGTACGGCGAGGTGTTCGAGGCCACGGCCGACGAACCCGGCGAGCGCGAGCTGCCCGCCCTGCGTGGTCCCGAAGGGCAGGCCGGCACGGTGCTCGAGATGTACCGCCTGCTGAACCCGCTGCTGGAGCCGCTGGGGGCCGAGATCGCCGAGCTGACCCTGCAGGGGCGTGGCAACTGGCGTGCCGAACTGGACGGTGGCGCGGTGATCGAGCTCGGTCACGGTGCGCCGGCCGAGCTGGCGGCCCGCCTGCGGCAGTTTGCCGGCACGGTCAAGGAAGTGGCGGCGCGCCATCAGCGGCCGGTGGCGGCCGTCGAGGCCGCCGATCTGCGGCATGTGGGCGGCTACGCGCTGCGGTTGCGCGGGGTCGGCACGGTGCGCCCCGACGCCCAGCCGACGGCCCCCCGGCGTTGAGGCGACAAGACGAGAACAAGAGCGAAACCTACATGGCAAAAGAGTACAAGGACCTGATCGTCGGCCTGGACATCGGCACCGCCAAGATCATGGTGGTGGTGGGCGAAGTGCTGGCCGGCGGCGATCTCAAGCTCGCCGGCCTGGGGGTGGCGCCCAGCAACGGCCTCAAGCGCGGCGCCGTGGTCAACATCGACGCTACCGTGGCCAGCATCCAGCAGGCGCTCAAGGAAGCCGAACTGATGGCCGATTGCAAGATCGGCCGCGTCTACACCGGCATCACCGGCAGCCACATCCGCGGCATCAATTCCAGCGGCATGGTGCCGATCCGCGACAAGGAAGTGACCCCCGCCGACGTGGCGCGCGTGGTCGAGGCGGCCAAGGCCATCAACATCTCGAGCGACCAGCGCCTGCTGCTGGTCGAGCCGCAGGAATTCGTGATCGACGGCCAGGACGTGCGCGAACCGGTCGGCATGAGCGGCATGCGGCTGGACGCCAAGGTGCACATCGTCACAGGCGCGCAGAGCGCGGCCGAGAACATCATCAAGTGCGTGCGCCGCTGCGGGCTGGAGGTGGATCAGCTGATGCTCAACCCGCTGGCGTCCAGCCAGGCGGTGCTGACCGACGACGAGCGCGAGCTGGGCGTGGCCTGTGTGGACGTGGGCGCCGGCACCACCGACGTCGCCATCTTTGCCGGTGGCGCGATCCGCCACACGGCGGTGATCCCGATCGCGGGCGATCTGATCACCAGCGACATCGCCATGGCGTTGCGCACGCCGACCATGGACGCCGAAGACATCAAGGTGGCGCACGGCTGCGCCAAGCAGTTGCTGGCCGACGCCGAGACCCAGGTCGAGGTGCCGGGGCTGGGCGATCGCACGCCGCGCATGCTGTCGCGTCAGGCGCTGGCCGGCGTGATCGAGCCGCGCGTCGAGGAGATCTTCCAGCTGGTGCAGCAGGTGATCCGCGACTCCGGTTTCGAGGAACTGCTGTCTTCCGGCGTGGTGCTGACCGGCGGCAGTGCGGTGATGCCCGGCATGATCGAGTTGGGCGAGGACATCTTCCTCAAGCCGGTGCGGCGCGGCGTGCCCAAGTATTCGCGCGCCCTGTCCGACATGGTGGCGCAGCCACGTGCCGCCACCGTGATGGGTCTGATGGAAGAAGCCCGCGCGGCGCGCCTGCGCGGCTTCAAGGTGGCGCAGCAGGGCGGCGGCATGAAGAGCGCCTTCGGTCGTCTGAAGGATTTCATCGTGGGGAACTTCTGATGAAACACACGCAGGATCAGGCATCGCCGGCGCACGCCGCTTCCCACCGCTGGCAGAGCACCGGCCCGCCCTGGCGCAGGCGTGCCGGCGCAGCCACCGCGTGGCGCCTTCGTCCCCATTCCAGTGTTCGCAATCCAAAGCAGGTAGGCAAGAAAAGGAGTCCAGCATGAGCATCGAAATGATTGAAACCGACGGTTTCCATTCCGGCACGCAGATCAAGGTGATCGGGGTCGGTGGGGGCGGCAGCAACGCCGTCGAGCACATGATCTCGCGCCAGGTGCAGGGGGTGGAGTTCATCTGCGCCAACACCGATGCGCAGGCGCTCAGCCGCTGCAGCGCCGGCATGACGGTGCAGCTGGGCACCAGCGGCCTGGGGGCCGGCAGCAAGCCCGACAAGGGCCGCGAGGCGGCCGAGGCCGCGGCCGACGACATCCGTCAGGCGATCCGAGGCGCGCACATGCTGTTCATCACCGCCGGCATGGGGGGCGGCACCGGCACCGGCGCCGCGCCGGTGATCGCCCGCATCGCCAAGGACATGGGCATCCTGACCGTCGGCGTGGTCACCAAGCCGTTCGAATGGGAGGGCGGTCGGCGCCTGACCAACGCCGAGGCCGGCCTGACCGAGCTGGAAGCCAACGTCGATTCGCTGGTCGTGGTGCTGAACGAAAAACTGCTCGAAGTGCTGGGCGATGACATCACCCAGGAAGAGGCCTTTGCCCAGGCCAACGACGTGCTGAAGAACGCCGTCGGCGGCATCGCCGAAATCATCAACGACTACGGCTTCGTCAACGTCGATTTCGAGGACGTGCGCACCGTGATGGGCGAGCCGGGCAAGGCCATGATGGGTACCGCCACCGCCAGCGGGCCCGACCGCGCTCGCATCGCCGCCGAGCAGGCGGTGGCCTGCCCGCTGCTGGAGGGGATCGACCTGTCCGGCGCCAAGGGCGTGCTGGTGCTGGTCACCGCATCCAAGGGATCGCTCAAGCTGAACGAGTCCAAGGAGGCGATGAACACCATCCGCGCCTATGCCTCGCCCGACGCCCACACCATCTATGGCGCGGCGTACGACGATGCGCTGGGCGACGAGATCCGCGTCACCGTGGTGGCCACCGGTCTGTCGCGCCAGGGCGTGCGTCGCCAGCCCATCACCGTGGTGCAGGGGGGCATGCGCACCGGCACCGACAACGTGCCGTTCAACGTGCCCACGGTCGGTCAGGCCGTGGGCGGGTCGGGCATGCCGGGGGCCCATGCCGCCCAGCCCGACTATGGCAACGTGGCGGTGCCCAGCGTGTGGCGCACCAACCGCACGCAGGCGGCGGCCAAGGTGGACGCGCTGTCCTCCGGCGGCATGGACGACTTCGAGATCCCGGCCTTCCTGCGCAAGCAGGCCGATTGAGCGTCGAGGCCGCAGGCGGGGCGTGTGGCGCCAGCCGCCCGCGCCCTGCACCACGCCCGGCGCGCCTGCCGATGGCTTTGTAAAATCGCCCCCCTATGCTGGCCCAACGCACGCTCAAGTCGCTCACCCGCGCGGTGGGTGTGGGGCTGCACAGCGGCGAGCGCGTGGAACTGACGCTGCGGCCGGCGCCGCCGGACACCGGCATCGTGTTTCGCCGCATCGACCTGCCGCAGCCGGTGGACATCCCGGTCAACGCGCAGGCCGTCACCGACACCCGGCTGGCGTCTACGCTGTCGGTGGGCGATGCCAAGGTGCGCACCGTCGAGCACCTGATGTCGGCCTGCGCCGGCCTCGGTCTGGACAATCTGTACATCGACATCACGGCCGAGGAAGTGCCCATCCTCGACGGCTCGGCCTCGTCCTTCGTCTACCTGCTGCAGAGCGCCGGCATCGAATGGCAGCCGGCGCCGCGCAGGTTTTTGCGCGTGCTCAAGCCGGTGGAGGTGCGCGAAGGCGAAGGCGCGCAGCTCAAGTGGGCCCGGTTGACGCCGCACCACGGCTTCACACTCAGCTTCGAGATCGACTTCCAGCACCCGGCCGTCGATGCCACGCAGCAGCAGGTCACGTTCGACATGGGTTCGGGCAGGTACAGCCGCGACATTGCGCGCGCCCGCACCTTCGCCTTCAGCAAGGACGTGGAAATGATGCGCGCCAGCGGTCTGGCCCTGGGTGGCGGGCTGGACAACGCCATCGTCATGGACGACACCCGGGTGCTGAACGAAGGCGGCCTGCGCTACGCCGAGGAATTCGCCAAGCACAAGATCCTCGACGCCATCGGTGATCTGTACTGCGTGGGCCACCCCATGCTGGCCAGTTACACCGCCTTCCGCTCCGGGCATGCCCTGAACAACCAGCTGCTGCGCACTTTGCTGGCGCGCCGCGATGCCTGGGACATCGTCAGCTTCGAAGACGAGCGCCAGGCCCCGACCGGCTTCGCCCAGTTGGCCCGCGCCTGGTGAGCCGTGCCGGCGAACCATCGTTGCGCAGCTTCAATACGCTACTGAAATTGTAGCTGCTGGCGTTTACTGCATGCGCGCCAAAGGCAATTTTTCAGCTCAACGGCGCCGGTACATGCTGCTGGTGGTGCGCTCGGCGCCCGCGGCGTGCAGGCGGGCGACGGCAGGGCCGGCGTGCGCGTGGGTGATGGCCAGGCCCAGGGCGTCGGCGGCGTCGGGGCGCGGTGCGGCGGGCAGGCCCAGCAGACGCTGCACCATGGCCTGCACCTGGGTCTTGGCGGCCTTGCCGTGGCCGGCGACGGCCTGTTTCATCTGCAGCGCGGTGTATTCGGCCACCGGCAGATCGGCGGCCACCAGCGCGGTCAGGCAGGCGCCGCGCGCCTGGCCAAGCAGCAGCGTGGCCTGGGGGTTGACGTTGACGAACACGATCTCGACCGCCGCCACGTCGGGCGTGTAGCGCGCCTGCAGCTCGGTGATGCCGTCGAACAGCAGCTTGAGCCGCGCCGGCAGGTTGCCCTGTGCGGCGCTGCCGGTCTGGATCACGCCGCTGGCGACGTAACGCAGGCGCGGGCCCTCGGCGTCGAGCACGCCAAAGCCGGTGGTGCGCAGGCCGGGGTCGATGCCGAGGATTCGCATGGGGTGGGTGTCGCGCCCCGGAGTGGATGCGGCCGGTTGTCGATCAGCAGGGCGCTTTCATAATGATAGCTGCTCGCGCGCTACCCTTGGGCGCTGTGCTGCGATAGCTCCAGAATCCGGGGCGACCCGGCCAGCGCCCGTCGGCCTTCACATCAGCGCCTGCGGGCGTTCGCCGCGCTCGTACACCACGTGGGCGCGCCCCACGATCAGCGGGTCTAGCTTGCCGATCTGCGACAGGTCCTTGCTGGCGTAGGGCAGCTTGTGCAGCACGTAGCGCATGGCGTTGAGGCGGGCGCGCTTCTTGCAGTCGCTCTTGATGACCGTCCAGGGCGAGTCGGCGGTGTCGGTCTCGAAGAACATGGCCTCCTTGGCGCGTGTGTAGTCGTCCCACTTGTCGAGGCTGGCCTTGTCGATGGGGCTGAGCTTCCACTGCTTGAGGGGGTGGTTTTCGCGCTCCTTGAAGCGACGCCGCTGCTCGGCACGGCTGACCGAGAACCAGAACTTGATCAGGTGGATGCCGCTGCTGACCAGGTGACGTTCGAACTCGGGCGCCTGGTGCATGAAGTCCTGGTACTCACGTTCGCTGCAAAAACCCATCACGCGTTCGACGCCGGCGCGGTTGTACCAGCTGCGGTCGAACAGCACGATCTCGCCATGGGTGGGCAGGTGCTGCACGTAGCGCTGAAAGTACCACTGCCCGCGCTCGATCTCGCTGGGTTTTTCCAGGGCGACGACACGCGCTCCGCGCGGATTGAGGTGCTCCATGAAGCGCTTGATGGTGCCACCCTTGCCGGCGGCGTCGCGCCCTTCGAACACGATCACCACGCGCTGGCCGGTCTCCTTGACCCAGTTCTGCAACTTGAGCAGTTCGACCTGCAGCTTGAACTTCTGTTGCTCGTAAGTGGCGCGACGCAGCAGGTGTTCGTAGGGATAGCCACCGTCGCGCCAGTCCGCCGCCAGTTCCTCGTCGGGATTGGACTTGGTTGCGAGGGTATCGCGTCCATTGGCCTTGAGCACCTTGCGCAGGGCCTTGCGATCGTCGGGCGAGGCGCCGTCGAGCAGCGCGCGCAGGGCGCTGGCGCGCTCGCTCGGCGTGCCGGCGGCCGGGTCGTTGACCAGGCGCAGCGCGGCTTGCGCCTGGGCGTCGCGGGCCCCGGCGGTGGCGTGTGCGACCACGTGGTCTTCGATGGCCCGCGCCGTCAGCGAGGGCGGGGTATCGCCCAGGCGCACCGCGCGCAGGTCGCCGTTGGCCCGCCGGGAGCTGGCGGCGGTCTTGCTGGTCTTGCCTGTTTTCGGAGCGACGTTCTTGCGGCTGGACGCAGAACCCTGGGGCTGGTGGTTGGCGGAGCTCATGGAAGGGTGGGGCGATGAAGGTTCGACAAGGGGACGGGCCAGCCACCTGCGGCGGCGTGTTGCCCCAATACCCGTACTTTCCATCCGGGTACTGGGATTCAGCTTGAGGTAGGTCAAGAAACGTGAGTGGCGCGTGCCGGCGCCGTGCAGCGTGTCACGCTCGCATGACCGGCCACACCACGCCGTTGTCGTTCAGGATCGCGTCCAGTGGCTGGTCGTGCGGCTCGGGCTCGAAGTCGTCGACGAAGCCCTGCGTGAAACCCAGTCCCACCGTGTATGGCCGCGGCTGCAGCGCCGCCAGCGTGCGGTCGTAGAAGCCGCCGCCATAGCCCAGCCGGTAGCCGCCCGGCCCGTAGCCGACGCAGGGCACGAACAGCAGGGTGGGCACGATCAGCTCGGTGTCCTTGGGCTTGGGAATGCCGTAGGCGTCTTCTTCCATCGGACAGCCGGGGTACCAGACGTGGAACGTCAGCGTCTTGTGCACCTTGTCGATCACCGGCAGTCCGATGCGGCGGCGTTGTGGTTCGTCCATCAACTCGCCGTCTTCCTTCCAGCGGTGCAGGGCGGGCAGGGGGTCGAACTCACCCTTGATCGGCCAGTAGGCGCCCACCACCGTGTCCGGGCGGCCCAGCAGCCAGATGCGCATGATGTCCTGCAGCGCCGCGGCCCGCGCCAGCCGGTCCTCCAGATGCAGGCGCTCGCGCACCAGGCGTTCGCGCAGGGCTTTCTTGTCGAACTTGCTCATAATCGGTCGATGCGTTGGCCAACGATTCTGACATCCTCACGCGCCGCACGGGCTGGGGCCGGCCTGGCGCTGCTGGGCATGACGGTGGCCTGGGCGCAACCGGCGGCGGCGCCGCAGCCGCCGGAGCCGACCGCCGCCTCGTCGCAGGCTGCCGACGCCAGCCCGGTGGTGCCGATGCTGGCCCTGCCCGCCGACGCGGCGGCGCGCGATGCGGTCCTGCTCGACATGCGCGACGCCCACCGGCGCGGCGACAAGGCGCGGCTGACGGCCCTGCTGCCCCAGGCGCGCGGCCATGCGCTGGAGCCCTGGGCCGCCTACTGGGAACTCAAGGCGCGCCTGGAAGACGCCGGCGCGACCGAGGTGCAGGATTTCCTGGCCCGCTATGCCGGCAGCTACCAGGAAGACCGCCTGCGCAACGACTGGCTGCTGCTGCTGGGCAAGCGGCGCGACTGGGCGGCGTTTCGCGCCGAATACCCGCGCTACCGCATGCGCGACGACCGCGAACTGCGCTGCCACGCGGTGTCGGCCGACCTCGCCGCCGGCCTGGCGCCCGGCCCGCAGGCGGTCGAGCAGGTGCGGCGCGACTGGCTGGCGCAGCGCGACGCCGACGACGGCTGCCTGTACGCCGCCGGCCTGCTGCACCAGACCGGGCTGCTGCCCTACCAGGTGCTGTGGAAGAAGGCCCGCCTGGCGATGGAGGCCAACCGGCCGGCGCTGGCACGCGCCGCCGTGGCGCTGGACGCGCCCGACGCCGCCGCCGAGCTGGCCAGCATCGCCCAGAGCGCGCCGCGCTACCTGGGCGGGCGCGCCAACACCACCACGCACAATCGGCAGGAGCTGGCCACGCTGGCGCTGGTGCGGCTGGCCACGCAGGCTCCCGACCAGGCCGCGCAGCAGCTGGAAGAGCGCTGGGCCGCGCTGCTGGACCGCGAGGAGCGCAACTGGCTGTGGGGCGTGATCGGCAAGTGGTCGGCGCTGGCGCCGTCCGAGCGCGCGCACGGCTACTTCAGCCGCGTCACGCGCGAGGGCGACCTGAGCGACGAGCTGCTGGCCTGGAAGGTGCGCGCCGCCCTGCGCCAGGGCGACTGGCGCGCCGTGCTGCGCAGCGTCGACGCCATGCAGGACGCGGCGGCCGATGATGGCGCCTGGCTGTACTGGAAGGCGCGTGCCCAGCAGGCGCTGGCGCGCCACGACGACGAGCGCGCCGCCGCGCGCGCCGGCTTCGAACGCCTGACGGCCCAGGTCGGGCGGCAGGGCTTCTACGAAAAG
>WBZR01000713.1_pt1 | contig 49014 bp, 39 predicted proteins | sample 5204231 | NCBI WGS metagenome assembly WBZR01 (sample SAMN12412403, study PRJNA552823) | activated sludge metagenome | isolation source: activated sludge from anammox sidestream of wastewater treatment plant... | place: USA: Virginia | collected 2017-08 | reverse complement strand
GGTACCAAATGGCTGGCAGCAGGGCTTATCTTTTATGCATGTGCGTCCGGGGGAGCCATTTACAATGCATATATGCTGTCGGCCGGTACATTCAGTCAGAAAATATTCCTCGCCTGCCAATATATCTACCTTCACTTCCAGTTCAATGGCTGGTTTTTGCTTTCATGTATCGGTTTGTTCATTGGGTTGTTGTCCAGAAAAGGTATCGCATTTGATGATAACAATATTTTCCGGATGATAGCCTATATGTGCGCTCCTACCTTGTTTCTAAGCACTTTGTGGATGAAAATGCCTTCCTGGTTATATTGGGGTACAGTAGCAGCCACTGTACTGCAATGTGTCGGCTGGGCAATGGTTGTAAAATTCGCCTGGGACAACAGGCTACTCTTAAAGGAAAAATTTACCAGAAACACCTACAGTCTCTTTTTATTGGCAGCTATGGCCCTTAGTATTAAAATGATATTGCAACTAGGCTCGACCCATCCGCAAATAAGTAAACTGGCTTATGGCTTCCGTCCCATTGTTATTGCCTACATTCACCTGGTAGTACTAGGCGTTATTACTATATTTTTATTTGGCTATGCTTATGCTATGAAGATCATTCCTTCATCCAGACTAAGTCATGCAGGTATCTTGCTATTTGTAGGAGGTATATTTCTCAATGAGTTCGTACTTATGATACAAGGTGTGGCTTCTTTCAGTTATTTCGCAGTGCCACATATCAATCAAGTACTTGTATTTGTTTCTCTCATCATGCTGGCAGGTATAGTCATGGTTTTGATAGCAAGAAAAGAAATAGACCAACAATAAAAGTCAATTATCTTTATGATTTAAGTCATAAAATGTGTGCCAAAATTTATCGTGCTTTGTGGTAAATAAAATCACACATTATGAAGTCATTAATTAATTTGTTTTTTGTATTATTTGTTTTTGCTGCTGTTTCGTGTGCAACTGAAACTACAGAATCAACAACCACTGCATCAGCACCGGAAGCATCTGCCGCCACGGTAGGTCAATCGGGAGTTCAGGACGAAACATCAAACCCTAACATCGTTCAGGTGGCAGTTGGCAATAAAGACTTTTCGACACTCGTGACTGCAGTCAAAGCTGCTGGCTTAGTGGATGCACTCAGCAATGCAGGGCCTTTCACCGTATTCGCTCCTACCAATGCTGCTTTTGACAAACTACCTAAGGGTACTGTCGAGGGACTTTTGAAACCTGAAAAGAAAGATGATCTTGACAACATCCTTAGCTATCACACCTATGTTGGTGTACTGAAACCTGAAATATTGCAGGATGGTGCTACGTACGAAATGGTTAACGGTGGAAAAGTAAAAATCACTAAAAAAGATGGAAAAACATTCGTCAACGATGTGGAAATAGCTGCATCTGTGCCTACCTCTAATGGCATCATCCATGTTATTGGTGATGTTCTACTTCCTAAATAATTTTTTCATAGTCTTAAATAACCAAGGCATCTGATTGGGTTCAGGTGCCTTTTTTTACTCTATAAAAAAGTAGCCTAGCTTTAAACTCTGACTGTCAGAGATGATTGAGCAGTAAAAAACGCCGTTATCATCAACGGAACTGTAACATCCTGCTGTATGAAAAGCTATATAAAACAGAGTGACGGATTTTAGCTTTCCATTTCAGTTGTTATCTGAATAGTTTCCTTATACCAAGTTCTATGCCTGCACTATACAAATATTCTTTTATAGGGCCGCTGCTTATACTTTTCAAATAATAACGAAATGAAGGCTGCATTTAAATTTCCAGGCTCTTTTTCCATTGATAATCTATCCCAAATCCGGCATGGGCAGAAAGGTTTAGTTTATTGATATTTTGGGTCTTTGATACACTGATTTCTGTTTTTGCTTCTATGATGGTTACAGACCTGGTATTGAGATATACATTAGGAGAAATGCCGGCAGCAATATATGGGGTGAATTTTCCCTTCTTCAGTATATATTTTGCGCTCAGGGGAAACTCTATAAATCTGTAATCAGAGCTATTGCGGAAATTATGGGGCAGGTTCGGATCTGGTTCATATCCGCCATTACCATTATGCTCCGATCCCCATTGAATATCCATTTTAGCTGTCTGGTAGCCAATGCTTGCATAGCGTGCGCCGACTTCCAATACAATTCTATTGCTTATCTGAAATGTGTAGTTGAGTCCAAATCTATAATTAAACTTACCAATTTCATCTTTATAAAGATCGCCATCTATATACCTGAAGGTAATATCAGGTCCGGCCATAATTCCAAGGGAGGACTGCTTCTGGCAGAATACTGAAAAATGGGTGGTAAGTAAAATTAGGACAGCTAATAATTTTGTGCAGTTCATCTTGTATCCGTTTTGTTTTATGATTACCAGACAAAATTAATACTAAAAATTGGCTAATCAAACATATATCAGCCTAAACTCACTCAAAAGCCATCATATCATTAGCTTTGAAGCCAATCAAAGATTCTGAATTACAAATCCATTTTCTTAAAACGCCAAAGTGAAAACCAAAAAGGCAGGAGCACCCATAAACCCAACAATGAGAATGTGACAATCATTCCGGTAAGTGTGCCGAAGAATTCTTTGAAAATAGCACCTGTATATCCGAGCATCGCAGAAACATCCAAATGGAGCAGCACCATGATTCTTGACAAGTCAATCGGGCTCAGCGCAGTTATCCCTACCATTGCTTTTTCGATAGGATAATCGGCAAACTGGAAAAGCAGGAACAGTACCAATCCGTCAAATAACAGGGCAAAAAACAACCATAACATAATAGCAAAACCGATACCTTTTGCTTTATCGCGTGTAAATACGGCACTGAAAAATGCCAACGAAACGAAAATCGCAGTAATGAGAACTCCTACTACAATCATCATCAAGCCCGTTGAATCCGGTGAATACACCAGAATCGGTATTCCTGCACCTATTAAGAATGCAACAATCAATGATATACACAATCCGAGATAAAAACTCGACCAGATTTTGCTTCGCTTAATAGGCTGGCTAAGCAGAAGCTCTATAAATTCTCCGCTATTGTAGATATAAATGGTCGAAAAGATAACAGAAACAAGCGGCACATTGAGCAGGATAATATTCAATAGTGACAACACGCCTTTGCTGCTGCTGTCTTCCAGACTGAACATACTCCAGGACAAAACGGCCAATAACAAGGCATAGGCTATGACAATCTTGTTATTCAGTATATCTCGTATTACATATTTTAATATCCTAAGCATGTTGCATGGTTTTCAAGATGTGAGAAATGGCTTTCGACACTGTATCCTGCCCGGTATTCACCTTGACTTCTTCAATCGGGCTATCCAGCAGAATCTGACCGTCTTGCATGTAGATAAGTCCGTTAATCAGATCGTCGAGTTCGCTGAGCAGGTGTGAGGTAATCATGATGATTTTGCCCTTCTGTTTCTCTGCAATAATTTTTTCTTTGAGAATTTCAGACGCCAAGGGATCGAGGCCAGCAGTAGGCTCATCCAGTATGAGAACTTTCGGGTCAAACAAAAATGCGAGCGTAGCACTTACTTTCTGAGTAGTACCACCGGAAAGTGTACGCATTTTTTTTTCAAACATATTTTTCAGTTTGAAAGCATGGAGCAAATCTTCATCCAGCTCTTTCGATGAATTTCGAATCTCCTTCATGATTTCGATGATGTGGCCAATGGTCATGTTCTCCGGATAATGGCCTATCTGTGGCATGTAGCCAATTTCATTGCGATATTGGAACTGATTCCTTATCTTGTGTCCGTCAAATTTGATTTCGCCCGAGTCAGGTAGTACCATTCCCAGAATACTTTTAATAAGTGTTGTTTTACCACAGCCATTAGGCCCGATGAGCGCTACACTTTGATTGGGGTTCAAGGTGAGTTTGACATTTTTTAATACATCCAGTTTCCCAAAACTCTTTGAGAGGCTGTTTATTTCGATCATATAGCAAGTGGTTTCATGAATGGTTTGTTATCAATAAAATTTTCCGGTGTAAGGCTTGGAAGTATTTTTTCCGATTTGTCGAGCAATGTAATCATAAAACTCCTGAACAGAAGCATGGCTGAAGGCATTCTTTCGACTATTACTGAAAAAAGGCTCAGCGGATGATAAGGTACATCGCCTACATTATCTCTATTAAGGTCGTAGCCTTCGTACTTGTCCCAGTAATTGCCATCAAAATTATTTAACACCAAAGAACCGTTGGTGGCTATGTCGAATGTATTGCTCAGAAAGTTATTCTGTGTCAAGTTGATATCTTCGCAACTGGCACTTATCTTTATTCCCCACCCGTTTGATTTCAGTTCGCTCTGACTCATCTGTATGCGACTTGAACCTTCGATTAGAATACCGGTAGTGTTGTTTGTAAATTTATTATTCTGAATTTGGCTGTCGGATATCTCTTTCAACAATAATCCGTAAGCAGCGTCACCCCAATTTTCACGGAATACGTTATTAAACATCTTTACATGTTTTGTGTACATAACAGCTACACCGGCGCCATTTTCTTCAAATACATTGCCAATGTACGAATCATCGTTTGAGAACATAAAATGCAAACCATAACGCAAATTGCGCTTAGAGATATTCCGCCAAATGACAGAATGCGTTACAAACTCAAAATAGATACCGTCGCGGTGTCCTTTTATAAAATTGTTAATTATCTTCAGGTCTTTGCTTTTCCAGCAATGGATACCATTGCCGATAGCCTGCTCTTCGGTGGCACTCGCACTTACATAGTTTTGCTCAACAGTACAATTGATACTGCTCATCAGGTATATGGCAAAGAAATTATCGATGAGGACATTTTCACGAATTGTCACATTCTCCGATTGATATACTTTGATACCACAAGGGTCTTCAAGTGTAGCGATACCGGAATTAATGACTTTAAGTCCTTTGACCAGTACATTACTTGATTTGACAGAGATCACCTCGTACTTGTGCTCACCATCTATGATGGGTAGATTGACACCAATTATGCTGACGGCTTTTTCAATAACGATGTTACCTTCTCGGTACAAACCTGGATTGATAATCAGTGTGTCTGAATTTTCACTTGCTGCTAGAGCTTCCTTTATTGTTTTATACGGAAAATTCTTTCCTACTTGCAACGTTTTAGCATGTGACAAAACGGAGAATGCCACGAGGGTCAACGCAACAAAATACTTCATGTCGGTTTATTTTTTCATTATTTCGTTCCAGTTCAGAATCTTCGCACCTGTATCTTTGGCATGCTTCTCGGCTTTTGTTTTATCGCCAAATGCAGCAATATTGCCTGCCATAGGGCTTTCAATCGTTCCACCTTTAATGAAACTGGCAGATTCAACAGATATCAGTGCATTTGGTTCAAGGTAATCAGGGACAAAAAATCTTGAGCCGACAGCAGCAGGATTTTCCTTAACGTAGCCTACCATACATTTAACATCGTCAAATTTATAAACTCTGTTTTTTGGAGTAATAAGTTCGGTGCCGAATTTTTTGTCTGCAATGGTCATTTTACAGAATGCACAATTATCTTTATTTATTTTAATAGGTTCAGGATTTTTCTGACCACAAGCAGGTAAGAACCACATAGCCAGCAAAACAACCAGTGGGTTCATTTTTTTTAGTTTAAGCATATTTGTTTCAATTAATAATGACAATAACATAAGTACTCCTGCACCGATGAAAAGCCATCTACCGAAATCAGGAATAGAATAAGCCCCAAAGTTAAGCAATTGTTTGAAACCAATCAATGGTGGTTGGTAAGCCATACCTGGTACTACTATGGCAGCATTGGGGTCAAGGTCATGTCCGTATTCGTATTCCCAGCGCCAGAAATCGTACATGGCGAGTATGCCAAAAAGCACAAAGGCCGAAAACAGAATGTAAAGGACTTTTTTTCTGTTAACAAACACTGTCAATAAAGCAAAAAGTGCAAAAAAACCGATGATATATGGTAACACTGTAAATTCGATGAAGTCTTCATTGTGCAGTGTCTTCATACCGATATAGTGGTTCAAACCATTGATAATCTCCACATCTCCGCCGAGACCGTTGGCAGAAATTAACATGCGCAATCCTTCCGGATACTGAGGTGCGTCGAGATCTATCCGCCAGATAGGAACAAAGATAGAAACTACGAGTGCGATAGCAGAGATGAAAAGGAATACCTTAGAGTAGATACTCAAGTGATTATCTTTAGGTGTCATGATTTTTAAAATTTTGTGTTTATTGGATGTAAAAAAAGGAGCAGAACCCGAAAATTCTGCTCCTGATTTTTAGAATTATGGGAACAGATTCCCTTCTTTACTATTTCTTGGCTGGTTCAGTAACTGCCTCTGCATCTGGTGATTGAGCACCAAGTGAGTACATAAGCGGCGTTTTGCTACCGGCCGGTGAAACTCGCACGTAGCCTTGCATTTCCTGGTGAAGTGCACTACAGAAGTCGGTACAGTAAATCGGGAACATACCCGGTCTGTCCGGTACCCACTTGAGTGTCTGTGTTTCGCCTGGCATGATGAGGAGCTCGCCATTGTTGGCACCTTTGACAGCAAAACCGTGCGGAACATCCCAGTCTTGCTCAAGGTTGGTAACGTGGAAATATACTTCGTCACCCATTCTTACACCTTCGATATTGTCTGGTGAAAAGTGCGATCTGATGGCAGTAATATAAACATGCACCTTATTTCCTTCTCTCACTACCTTAGAGTCTTTCTCTCCTTTGGTAACATAAGGGTGCTTGTTCTCATCGATTTTATAAATCTTGTACTGTCCGTTGTTTCTGATCATGTCGGCTGGTGCTGCTTGTGCATAGTGAGGCTCACCGATAGTCGGGAAGTCAAGTATAAGCTGCATTTTATCGCCCGAAATGTCATACAACTGTGCACTTTGAGAAAGCTCCGGACCTGTAGGCAGATAACGGTCTTTTGTAATTTTGTTATAAGCTATCAGATACTTAGGTGATGGCTTGCGTGTATTACCACCTGGGATGCAAAGGTGACCTACAGAATAGAATGTAGGCTGTCTGTCCACTACCTTAAGGTCTTTGATATTCCACTTCACTACTTCAGATGAAACGAAAAATGAAGTATAGGCATTACCTTTTCCATCAAACTCAGTATGGAGAGGACCTAGACCCGGCTTCTTCACTTCACCGTATAGAGCAGCGTCGTATTTTATTACCGGTATGCCATCATATTCTCCATCAAAAGCTTTGTCGGCAATGGCCTTCTGAATCTTGTCAAAACTGAATACCGGAAGCAATGCAGCAAGTTTACCACTACCTACTATGTATTCACCTGTTGGGTCAACATCACATCCGTGAGGTGACTTAGGGCAAGGAATAAAATAGCAGATATCTTTCAGCTTGGCAGCATCCAATACTATTACATCAGTCTTGATTTCAGATTTTGAAGTGTGTGTAGCTTCATCATATTTATTATGAGCATATCTTACTTTTTGCTTTTCGCCTTTTCCTGCTTTCAGATATTCTTCAGCTTTCTTCCAGTTGACCGCCATGATGAAGTCTTTGTCTTTCTGAGACGCATTTACTTCAAGAAGCGTATTGGCCTGCTCTGTATTATAACAGCTAAAGAAGAACCAACCGTGTGATTTTGCACGTCCACAACGAGCAAGGTCAAAATTAATGCCCGGAGTCTTAATCTGGAATGCAAGGTTCATGTCGCCTTTATTCTGATCAACACTGATAAAACTGATGTGTCCTTTAAAATTCTTTTTGTAAGAATTGATTGGAACATCACCGTTATCATTATCGCCCGGCACGCTGAATCGTGTACCTGCTACGATATATTCGGTGTTTTCAGTACCAAAAGGTGAACTGTGGTTACCGGCACTGTTTGGCAGTTCCAGTATTTCTGCAGTTTTAAAAGTTTTTAGGTCGATTCTGGCTACCCTTGGTGTATTGTTGGCATTACCAAACACCCACTTTCCGTTGATTTCACCATTAGTCTGTGATAACTCTACGTGGTGAAGGTCGTCCCAAGGCACAAAGCCATGAGAAGTGTTCAACATAGGTTTAGTTTCTTCACTATAACCCCAACCCTTTTCCGGGTCAACTGAGAATACAGGAATAACGCGTAACAAACGTCCACTTGGGAGCCCGTAAACACTCATTTGTCCGCTGAAACCACCACTCACAAAGTTGTAGTATTCATCAAACTTACCGGGTGCCACATAGGCTTTAGCAGCCGCATCTCCACTTACCGCTGTCATCGTGTTTTTAGGCTTACATGCATTAAACCCTATCAAAACTACCAGGGCAGCAAAAAGACCAAATAATTGCTTTTTCATAAATATGTGATTTTAATTAGTTTTGTTTACTTAACACCGTCGTTCTTTCTCATAAACTCGTAAATAGACCGTGCTTCATTGTCCGTAAGGTTTTGGTTTGGCATTCTTACGAGGCAGATTTCAAGTTGTGCCTGAAGTTCTGGGTCTTTGTCAATCATAGCGTCCGGATTGGTGATGAAGTTCATAATCCATTCAGGTTTTTTCCTTGATGTCAAACCCTTCCATCCCGGACCTACAAGCCTCTCGTCTGAAAGTTTGTGACATGATGCACATTTAACACCCTGTACTTTTTCACCTTCTGTTGCCATGGCAGCATCAAGCTTGTCACCGACATCTACACTTGTAAATTTACCTTCACCTCTGTGTGGGTCGTATTGACTGACATCTCCTACCATACTCTTAGGTGCTTCTGCTGTTGTCTCTTCAGATCCGGCAGTACCTTCTGCTTCTGTGGTTTCAGTATCAGAACCTCCGCAAGCGGCAAAAAGGAATAGAATCAAAACAAAAAATGGAACTTTTTTCATAGCTTTAAAAAATTTTGAGTTATAAATACGATACAAATTTCCAATAAATCAGAACAATCATTTTATGACTTTAATCATATTGCTCACGTGATTCTTCTCACTTGTATGCTAAAGACTACATAGTGTATTGAAGAAAGGGCAAATATAAGATTTGCAAACAATTTTATCACTACAATTACATACGCTCTTGCATTTATCGCTAAAGTAACTCAGTTTTGTGAAAAATTTTATCAAAATGAAAGCTAATAACATCATTGTTACCTTTTTATACATTATTGTTGGCCTTATGTCAACTGCCTGCAATACAGACAAAAACACAAGTGTGCCAACCACCACCCCAAGCCCTAAGATGAGTACAGTTGATTCGCTTGATAATCTTGTAGGTGTGGTACGAACGACCGAATTAATCAATTATATTTCTTTGCCCGACGGATATTTTCTGAAAAATACAGTAAATCTGGCTGACGAATATGAAGGATTTCTGTTTGAGAATCAAAATGAATTTGACAATGTGATAGGATTCGGTAAAACAGCGAATAATGCACCCATTCATATTAATTTTGATGAAAATGTTGTTGTCGGTATAGCCGGAAAAGCAAAAGCAGAGCATGTAAGGATTAAACCACAGACCATTCTCAAGCGTGAAAATGAGATAGTTTTTAAATTCTCCGCTGATAAACCTCAAACTCAATCTTTTCAAAGTACACCGCTTTTTTTGTTGTACATACCGAAGTCTGCCTTACATAATATTCGCAAAATGCAACTCAACGGAAAAGACATTAAGCTAAATGACCAAGAGTAATTAAAATCCGAAAGTAAAATAATCGAAGACGATTAAGTCTATATTTTCCAATTAGCATTTGTGGGCTTAAGCATTTAAAAATTTCCTTATTGTGTAGTGAGCTCATGAACAAAGGGCAATAATATTACGTATTAGTAGTTTGTAATAAATCAAATTTCAGTCAGAGCAATATGCAGTTTTTATATCCGGCGTTCTTATTTGGTCTTTTGGCGTTGGCGGTGCCGGTGATTGTCCACTTATTCTATTTCAGAAAATTCAAAACCATTTATTTTACCAATGTTAGATTTCTGAAAGAATTAAAGCAGGAAACATCAGCAAGGCAAAAACTGAAAAATCTGCTTGTGCTACTGATGCGGGCACTAGCTATTGCCGCTATGGTGTTTGCCTTTGCCCAACCATTTATTCCAAAAGGAAATGTCATCAAACACGGTCTTAAATCTGTAAGTATATTTATTGACAACTCATACTCCATGAATGCCACCGATAAGGATTTGTCATTGTTCGAAAAAGCCAAATTTAAAGCAAAAGAACTCATCAACGGTTATAAGGAAGAAGATAATTTTCAGGTACTGACCAATGATTTTGAAGGTAAGCATCAACGCCTGATGTCAAAAGAAGATGCACTCGCCGCCATTGAAGAGCTGAGACCATCCCCTGCCGTTCGAAATATTTCAGACATAATGAAACGTCAACAGCAAGTGCTCAATACTTCTGAACGTAGTCTTAAAATAGCTTATATCCTGTCTGATTTTCAAAAAAATATTTCTGATTTTTCAAACAAACCTGATTCGCTCATTGAATACAACCTGATACAACTCAGGGCTATTACAGAATCTAATGTTTCGATCGACAGCTGTTGGTTTGAAATTCCGGTTCAGATGGCCAACCAGGTTAATCCTCTTGTAGTAAAGGTACATAATTATAGCGATGAACCTGCTGAGAATGTGACGCTTACGCTCAATTATGACGGCCAGCAAAAACCGGTAGGCAACCTGAATATCGCCGCCAATGCAACCGTTACAGATACGGTACACGTTGGTATAAATAAGACCGGCTGGCATCAGGCCGAACTGGTCATCACCGATTATCCCATACAGTTTGATGATCATTATTATTTTACATTCAATGTAGCTGAGCAAATTGATGTGCTTTGTATAAATGAAGACTTGCCGAATCGTTATCTCGAGGCTGCATTCAAAGGGATCAGTTATTTTAGGTTAAATTCCGTTAACAGCAAGACCATTGATTATTCAAAACTTGGAAACAACAAACTCATCATACTTAACGAACTCAAGTCTATCAGCTCTGGTTTGGCTCAGGAATTAGTCAATTATATGAAAAATGGTGGAAATGTATTGATTTTCCCGGCCGAAAATTCCGATCTTGCCTCATATAATGCGTATTTCAATTCCATCCAAGCCCACCAGCTTCAGGCTTTTTCAAAAACTGAGAGAAAGGTAGCAAGCATCAATACCAACGATTTTGTGTTTAGTGATGTTTACGAAAATGCCAAAGCTAACCTGAAATTACCCTCTACTACGGGTTCATTTCCTATACAAGAATTTGCAGGCAAAGCTGTTGTAAAACTCCTCACGAACCGCGATGGTTCAACTTATCTTGCCAAATACAAGGTAGAAAAAGGCAACCAATATGTGTGCTTTGCACCATTAGATCAACAATACAATGACCTTGTAAATAGTGCCGAGGTATTCATACCGATGTTGTACAAAATGAGCATTTCGACTACCAAAGCATCAAAAATAGCCTATACCCTTGACAAAGATGCCTATATTGAGTCTGACATGAATACGGCCGACAAATCGGATAAGGTATTCAGACTTGAAAACGACAAAACATCCATCATCCCCGAACAAAAGACCATCCAGTCGCACTTGGTGATGCACGTAAACAACCTGATAAAAGAAGCCGGATTTTACACGCTGGTAGATGATAATAAGAAAAAACTTCAGGATTTTGCCTTCAATTTCAACCGCAAGGAATCTGATTTGCTCTGTCTGACCAAAGATGAAATAAAGGCCGCTGTCTCCGGCAATGTAAAATTATTGGATATAAATCAAGATACAAACTTGAGTACCATGGTCGGTGAAAAGGAACTTGGAATTATTTTATGGAAATGGTTTGTAGTATTAGCATTAATTTTCTTAGCTTTGGAGTCGCTGATTATCCGATTCTGGAAAGTTTAATGCTAAATTAATCGATGCGAATTTTAATAAAAAACACAAAAATCGTTCACCACAACACCGGACTCTCTGATTCTGAGCAAGATATACTTATAGACAATGGTATCATCAGAGAAGTAAACAACAATATTTCACAAAAGGCTGATAAGATTATTGAAGCCAAAGGTAGTTATACTTCATCAGGCTGGACCGATGTGGGTACACGCACAGGCGAACCCGGGTACGAACATCGAGAAGATATTGACTCTGTCACCGAAGCTGCTGCAGCCGGAGGTTATACGACCATTATCACCACTCCCAACAATATACCACCCACACAGAGCAAGTCTGACATCTTGTATCTGAAACAGAAATCGGAGGGAAAGCTTACGAACATTCTGCCAATGGCCGCATTATCATTCGACTGTGCGGGGAAGGATATTGCAGAACTATACGACCTACACTCCAGCGGTGCCATTGCATTTACAGATGGCCCAAGAAGCATACAGGATACCGGATTGCTCAAACGAGGACTTGAATATGTACAGGCATTCGGTGGGCTCATCCTTCATTCACCTGTCAATGGTGAATTTAACAAAGGGTGGCAAATGAATGAAGGCATTATTAGTACATCACTAGGTATGAAAGGCCTGCCGGATATTGCCGAAGTGATGATGGTAGAACGAGATCTGAGAATACTCGAATATACCGGAGGCCGCCTGCATTTGTGGAATATTTCAACCCAAGGCTCTGTAGAATTGGTGAGAAGAGCCAAAAAACAAGGACTCAATATCAGTTGTTCGGTTCCGGTCATGAATTTATGTTTCGATGACGGCGCACTTACAGGATTTGATACTAATTTTAAGCTGAGCCCACCCTTACGAACTGCTGAACACCGCAATGCATTATGGGAAGGCTTAGTGGATGGCACCATAGATTTTGTGACATCAGAACACACCCCACTTGAAAACGATGTCAAAGACCTGGAGTTCCCCTATGCTAAATTCGGCACTATACAACTTGAGACAGCCTATGCCATCTTGCAGACACATTACGGAAAAATATTGACACCACAGCTGACTGAAAAAATATTCTCCCAAGGAGCAAATACTATATTCGGACTCAATAAACCTGATATTAAACCAGGAGAAAAAGCCGACTTAACTGTATTTGACCCAAATGCCGAATGGGTATATTTGCAGACAAAAATCAAGTCAAAATCAAATAACAATCCACTCATCGGAAAAAAACTCAAAGGAAAAGCAATAGCAACTATCAAAGGAAATCTTATATTTGCTGAAAACTAATAACAAAATAATAAATTGACAGCTATGGAAAATTCTGGCGTTAAATGGGGTGTAATAGGTGCAGTTGCGACTGTATTAATTTCATTGCTTACGTACATCGTCGGGCAGAAATTTTATTTGCAGGCAGGCTCTTGGATTGGCATGTTCGCAGGTTTATTTTTCCTGTACAAATCTGGTATTGAGGCACGTCAGCAAGCTGGAGGATATATAAGTTTTCAGGAAGTATTAAAATCTGTATTTACTACATACATCATTATGACTGTAGCAAGTACCATCATGCAATACGTAATGTATAAATTTGTTGACCCGGGCTTAATTGATGTAACCAAACAGATAGCAATGGAAGGCATGGAAAAAATGAAAGGCATACTCGGTGAAGAAGGTTATGAAGAAGCCATGGAACAAATGGAAACGCAGGACTTTGCACCATCTATCAGACAATCGCTGCTTGGGCTTGCATTCAGCATCATCCTAGGTTTTGGTGTGAGTGCCATTTTCGCCGCTATTATAAAAAGAAAACAACCTGAATATTAATCTGCACGCGACAGAAATACAAGAAGCAAACTACATACACGATTTGGACCAGCAACTGCAAATATCGATGGTCATACCATCATTCAACGAAGAAGAATCCTTGCCAGAACTTACTGCATGGATCGCTCAAGTAATGGCACGTGAAGGCTATAGTTACGAGGTACTTTTAATAGACGACGGCAGTACCGACCAAAGTTGGAATGTCATCAAAAAATTAGCTTCAGCCGATCATCATATACGTGGTATCCGGTTCAGGCGTAATTATGGAAAATCTGCAGCGCTCAACACTGGTTTCCAGGCTTCAAGAGGAAAAGTGGTCATAACTATGGATGCTGACCTGCAAGACAGTCCGGAAGAAATACCCGAACTGTACAAAATGATAACAACTGATGGCTACGATCTGGTATCAGGATGGAAGCAAAAACGGTACGATAACACATTCACCAAAAATATTCCAAGCAAATTATACAACTGGGCAAACCGAAAAATAAGTGGAATAAAGCTGCATGACATGAACTGCGGACTTAAAGCCTACAACTCGAAAGTAGTTAAAAGTATAGAAGTCTATGGAGAAATGCACCGATACATTCCTGTAATTGCAAAAGGGGCCGGGTTTAAAAAAATTGGTGAAAAGGTGGTACAGCACAGAGCCAGAAAATATGGAAGCACCAAGTTCGGTATGGAAAGATTCATCAATGGGTTTCTTGACTTACTGACCATAGCTTTTATGAACAAATTTAGCAAAAGACCTATGCACTTGTTTGGCACACTGGGAGTTCTTTCGTTTATAATTGGTTCCTTTATACTCATCTACTTGAGCATCATGAAGCTAATGTATGCACAATATGGAATTGCAAGCAGGCCTTTATTCTTTTTCGGCATATTAGCACTTATTATCGGAAGCCAGTTATTCGTAACAGGTTTTCTGGCAGAACTCATGGTCAGGAATTCGGCAGTGAGAAATCTTTATCAAATCGAAGAAGAGATTGGGTAGCACATATTTGATATTTCAACAAAAAGGTGCCAATTCTTTACTCAGGAAAAATCATTTCCGGTTATTTATATTCAAATTCCAGTTTCTTCTCAGGCCATGTAGTCTTGCTGCTTTGTTTATTACCCAAACCCGTAACTTGCACGATGTTTATCTGTTCCTTTTTGAAATCATACAAGAGCGTATTTATTACAGAAAGTCGTTTAGGCTGTATAATTGGTTCTGTTATGAAATAGCTCCAGATAGCCTCTTCCTCCTTTTCATACCCGAGGAACGAATATTTCAACTGTTTGCCGTCGGCTGAAATGATGAGATTCTTTTCGATATAATCTTTAATGAGCGATTCCATTTTTGAACGGTCTTTCGGATTGATAAGGTCAACGGTAACATTTGTTTGTTTACGGAGTGTATTTTCAAAATCATCGGTAAAAATCTTGCAACTGACTTGTACCACACGTTCGGTTTTATCATAATTAATCTCCGTGACACTAACATAAAACGGATGAAAGCCAACAAACAAACCACTCAGACATATCAACGATACTATTCGTCCAATATTCTTCAAAATTGGTAGAAAATTCCAAAGTTTTGCTGCATATTTGGTTAACTTTATCATTGCACAAAGATAAGCAGCAAATGACAGACTTTCAACTTTGGTTTACAACCGGCCTTGAACACATACTCGACCCAAGTGGACTGGATCATGTTGCATTTATTATTGCACTCACCATTATGTTCCCATTGCGCGACTGGAAGCAACTGTTGCTACAAATAACAGCATTCACACTGGGGCATTCGCTGACACTGGCATTGAGTGTACTGCAGATAGTAAACATCAAACAAAGCATCATCGAAATACTGATTCCATTAACAATCATTTTTACAGCTGCTCATAACCTTTATTCAATCAAATACAACAAACCGTTCCGCAAATCGAATTACATCTTTGCATTATTCTTTGGTCTTATACACGGGCTTGGATTTTCATATCTGCTACGGTCAATGCTTTCAAAAAAAGATTCAATTATGAGTCCACTATTTGCATTCAATCTTGGCCTGGAAGCCGGACAAATCATAGTAGTTGGCATATTATCAATATTATCCTTAATTTTATCTTTTTATTGGAGAATTCCGGAAAAAAAAATACAAACATTTGGCTCACTGCTTGTGCTTGTGTTTTCGTTATACTTATTAACCAACAGATTTTAACAAAATGAAAAAAGGTTTTTTATTTCTAATACTCTGTTTGCTTTTGCAATATCTCCCGTATGGTTACGCACAAAATATTCAGAACAATCCAAAGTCTAACCACGGAAATAAGTTTGAGCAATTGGGCACCATCCTACCCGATGCCAACAGCTATCGCACGGCTTCCGGGGCACCAGGGTACCGTTATTGGCAAATGCGTGCCGATTATGATATAGAAGCCAGGATTGACGAATCGACATTACAATTATTTGGATCTGAATGGATAACATATTATAATAATTCGCCGGAGCCACTTCAGTATCTTTGGTTACAACTCGATGAAAACGAACACGACCCGAACTCAGACAGCAACACATTCAACGAAAGCCAGATAAAAGATCCTTATACAGCGCCCAGCATAGAAGGACTCGACCGAAGGGGCAAACTGCAAGGTTATGGTTGTAAAATAGATGAAGTTAAAGGTGCAGCCGGACAAAATCTTCCTTACACAATCAATCAGACTATGATGCGGGTTGATCTACCCATCTCCCTTATGCCGGGAAAATCAATCAAATTCAAAGTCAAGTGGCACTATAAAATCCCCAACAGAATGACCATAGGTGGCAGAGGTGGACTTGAGTATTTTCCTGAAGATGGCAACCATCTTTTCACGATCACACAGTGGTATCCGAGGATGTGTGTTTATTCGGATTTTCAGGGGTGGCAAAACCGACAATTCACCGGAAGAGGAGAATTTGCTCTTACCTTTGGCAATTTTAATGTAAAAATGACCGTACCTGCTGACCACATAATTGCTGCAACAGGTGAATGCCAGAATTATAAGGAAGTACTCAGTCCGGAAAGATATCAACGATGGTTACAAGCCCAGAACAGTAAAGAAATAGTAGAGATTGCAACACTTGACGAAGCGAAAAATGCAGAACAGTCAAAATCATCCAAAACTAAAACCTGGATATACAAGGCAGAAAATGTAAGGGATTTTGCATGGGGCTCATCCAGGAAATTCATTTGGGATGCTGTACCTGAGATGATTGAAGGAAAGAAAGTGATGTGTATGAGTTATTATCCAAAAGAGGCTTATTCGCTGTACAGAAAATACTCTACAAAAGTGGTGGCACACACCATCAAAACCTACTCCAAATACACCATAGCTTATCCATATCCGGTAGCCATCAGTGTAGAAGCATCTAACGGAATGGAATATCCGATGATCTGTTTTAACTTTGGACGCACAGAAAAAGACGGTACATACTCAGAAGGCACAAAGTATGGTGCCATAGGAGTCATCATACACGAAGTAGGTCACAATTTCTTCCCAATGATCATCAACAGTGACGAACGCCAATGGAGCTGGATGGATGAAGGCCTGAACACCTTTGTCCAGTTTTTAACAGAACAGGAGTTTGACAATAATTATCCATCTCAGCGTGGGCCGGCACACAAGATTGTAGATTACATGAGCCTACCAAAAGACCAGCTCGAACCCATCATGACCAACAGTGACAACATCATACAATTTGGGCCAAATGCTTATGCAAAGCCAGCTACAGGGCTCAATATCCTGAGAGAAACCATCATGGGTCGCGAGCTGTTTGACTACGCATTTAAGCAATATTGCCAAAGATGGGCTTTCAAACATCCTACCCCGGCCGATTTGTTCCGAACAATGGAAGATGCATCAGGAGTTGACCTGGACTGGTTTTGGCGAGGGTGGTTCTATGACATCGATCCGGTTGACATTTCACTGGATTCGGTGCGTGCATGGACATTCTCGAATAGTCCGGACAAAGAATTCGCCCTCGAATCTCCACAAATAAGCAAAGAAAAGAATTTCGAAAGCATATCAAAAATCCGCAACAGGGAAGCTAAGCTCAACTTTGCCGTTGACCGCGATACCAGCCTACGAGATTTTTATTACTACAATCCGGATATTGAAAACGGCAAGAAAACGAATTCAAATATGGAAGTAATGCCGGATTCCAATTTCAACAAATACAAAGATACTTGGGTGTATGAGCTGCATCTTTCAAACAAAGGTGGCATGGTAATGCCTGTAATTATACAGTGGAATTACGAAGACGGAACCAACGAAACAGAAAGAATAAGTGCCCATATCTGGAGAAAAAATGAGCATAATATTGTAAAAACATTTGCCAAACCTAAAAAAGTAGCTACAATTCTTCTTGATCCTATGAGAGAGACAGCTGATATAAATGAAGATAATAACGCGTGGAATGCTCCTCCGCACCCAACAAAGTTTCAATTATTTCAGTATAAGCAGCAACCACAATTCGGGCGAAGAGGAACAAGAAATGCTAATAACCCGATGCAGCAGGCAAAACAAAAGCAACAAGAAGGCAACAACAGTTCGAATTGATTATAATCACTTTTGTGATTGTCATTCATTTGATTTCTATAACAAAAAAAAGACAGTCAGTCCGGTATTTCCAGGCTGACTGTCTTTGATTCTTGCAAAAATACAAACTAGTGAATGACTACCAATTTTTTAGCAGTTGTCACTTTGCTTCCATCTGTAAGATAATACTGGTAGATACCTTGTGGCAATGCTTCAGTATTGATTGACTCTGAACTAGTACCCTTAGCTATATTTTTAGACATTACCATTTTCCCTGTCAAATCAACAATATTAAGTATAAAATCGTCGGTGGTTTCAGTGCCAAAATTTATTACTGTAAATTTATCAGCCGGGTTCGGGTAATTCTGTCCCATTGCTGCATTGAGATAATTATCAAATTCAGTATCAGTGATTTTACCATGGAACCAATCGTAAGTTCTCTTCATGATTTCGTCAGCTACTGCTTTTACAGCAATCATTTCCAAACCAATACCGAGGTTAACGGTTTTGAAGTTATTGTGCTTTGATCTGACTCCAGCTACTTTTGCAGCTGTATTGTAAGTAAAGATATTATAACCTTCAGGCCCCACTGCCTCAATCTGGTCAGGGTAGAAATAAGTTGCACCATAAGATTTGTTCAAACCTGATGAACCTACTCCATCAAAAATAACATCTCCGGCCACAGGTTTAAACTGAAGATTAGCGCTTGAACCATCGTCAATGAAATTAGAATTGAAATAATTATTCATCAAGGCTTTTGAGGCTGCGTTTCCGTTTGCACTGGCATCACCCGAAGCCATGTCCCAGTTTACATCCTGTCCTGCAACCATAATGTTTCCACCATTATCAAGAAAATCCTGGAAATACCCTACCATATCAGGAGTCATAGCTGGGAAAGTCCATCCTACAGAATAATAAATATGACGTACTGTGCCCATAGCACCTGCTTCAAAACCTTTCACTGCTTTTGTTGCACCGATTGATGCGTATGCCGGCTCACCTGTAGCTACTAGCCCGTCATTATAATTCTTTTTTAGATCGGGGTTACCTTCAGCCGGTTTATTATCCGTTACGATTAACAAATCGGTAATGTTAGAGATGACGGTAAATGCAAAGGCCTGTAGTGTGTTGGTTTCCGTATTAAAAACACCTGCACTAAAGTCACCAATGCCCGGAGTTGGACCAACGGTTGCTTTGAGTGTTGCATTAATAGTTGCATTTGCCGGAATGATCAGCGTATCTCCAGAATTGTAATGTGCACCATTGATGTCAACATACGCACCCCAGTCTGCAGGCCAGGTTCCCTGAATAGAGACCTGAAGCTGTGCATCATTTTCAGTAAGGTTTGTCAGGTTAAATTTAAATTCATTTCCGTCAACAAGGTTTCCTACCTGGAAAACTTTGGTTTCGACATTCACAGCTTCTACCTTTTCATCCCTTGAAGAACCTGATTGGATTACCTCTTTGGTGCTAACATTCTGAATGTATGCTATCGGGTAGATTTCATTTTCCTTCCAGCTTGGGTCAACAGTATAGTTGTAGCTTACTTCAGTAAATTCTCCAACCTGAGCCGGTACGTATGCATCACCTGCACTGCCATTAGTATTAATAAATTTACGGAACACGTTTGGAAATTCTTTTTCGCCGTTGCTACCCGGTGCACTTGTATAAGTGACATTCTCTTCGGCAAGAAGTGTACGCATAATATATGTAGCTGGTGGCACATCAGCAAGTGTATATACTTTGACCTTCACCTGGTGATTTCCGCCACCCAGATCAATATCTTCAACTGAAATTCTTACCGGACTGCTTCCTGCCTGATTGATGAGTTCTTGTGTAGCAGCAGTAGGACTGCCAATGTTGACACCATTACTAATCATATTCGGTACACCGGATACCTTATACAAGTCAACCATTGTCTGCACTTCTGTTGGGTTGGCTGCATTCATAGGGTCAACGCCCGGCCATGAAGTATGGTAAGCTACATGGTTAACATTATGTTTGTTGGCTAGATAAACCGGGTGAAAAACCGGATTTTGCTGTGCACACGGGCCACATGATGCTTGTGTGAAGTGTTCAAACATTATGAGCTTCTTTGCTTGACCGTTGACCATGAAAGGCAACATTAAAGCAACAGCCACACATAAAAACATTGGGTAAAACTTTTTCATTAGCTATTTTTTTAATTAAGAAAAATTATTTATAAGTACAAATATACTATCCGGCATACATAAATATTCAAAAAATGCCCATTTTATATATAATTTAGACATAATAGCCGTTGCAGTACCAATTATTTAAGCCCACACCACAAGATCACTCTCCCCCTCTCAAATCTTAACCAAACAAGGTGTTTTGCATTCCTGCATTTTCGTGGTCAATCAGCCACCGCTTTATGTGAAGACCTCCTGAATATCCGATAAGGTTTTTATCGTTCCCAATAACCCGGTGACATGGGATGATAATCGTGATTGGATTTCTTCCATTTGCGGATCCTACTGCCCGAATCTTTTTCATATCTCCTAACTTCAATGCCAGATCTTTGTAACTTATCAAATTAGCATAAGGAATCTCAATTAATTTCTCCCATACTGCTTTCTGAAAAGGCGTACCTTCAGGTGCAAGAGATAGTTGGAAACTCTGTCTCGTCCCACGAAAATACTCTTCTAGTTGTAGCTTAACTCGTTCTGTATATGCGGTTGGCGTCTCCGGCTCAGTACGCGATGATACAAAATCAAGTTGACGGAGCGATTCTCCGCAAACAACGATTTTAAGAAACCCTACAGGCGAGTCAAGATACTCAATAGCTATTGCTGTATCAGGTCCTTTCACTCTTATTTACGTATATTAGAACCCAAATTTTATGCCTACTGAAAACGGATTGAGATTGTATGTATCTTTAAACATCGAGTTCAGGTTGTAATTGGCATACAGGCCGATATTTTTGAATCCAAGTCCGAGACGTGCACCATAAATGAAACTATTCATATTGTATTTGGCATAAGAAGAGACAAAAACCGTCTCTCCCAACGCTGTTTTTTTCTCAAGACTTACAAATCCGTTGAGCAGGATGGCACCATAACCTCCTACATCAACCCTCAGTTTTGAAATTTTAATGTCAATACCCACAGGTATGCTCAAATAGCTTGCTCCGAAATCTGAATCTTTTAAGTCATCATCTTTAGTGAATGCAATTTTATCTTTGCTTCCTGCGTAATTGAGATGTTGATTTTTTGTATCAAAATCGTAAAACAGATAATTGATACCATAATTAACACCGACCGTACCATTTGAATTCAGTGCATTCCTGAAATTAAGCCCTATCTCAAGCATAGCAGACCTCCAAAAATTTATGTCTGGGACATCAGTAGGATTGGCTTTCCCTTCAAAAGCTGTTGCGAAACCAAGCTTCATGGCTGTACTCATGGAAAATGAATTCCTCTTCTTTGGCATTTTATTGATCACCGAATAATCGGTTGTATCCTCCATTTCCATTGTAGCTACTTGTTGATCTTCTACAGCAATAGAATCCCAGCCCGGATTAGGTACAGGATTGGATTTAGATTCTATGTCGTAGATTATATCGTACATTTTTGAAGTAAGCTCTTCCTCATCTTTGATCTGACCACTGCTCATCATTTTTTCTAACTCTGCCAACTTTTTACTGACCTCAGGCTTTATTTCCTTCTGGAATTTTGATTCTGCAATTGGTTCTGTTTGAGCATGAATCTGTGACGTAAATAGGAATAGTATTAGACTCAGAAATGTGGACTTACAGGTATTTTTCATGATAATTGGTTAAGTATGATAATTAAAAGATTGCCAGAATCAAAGTTAGGGACAATTAATCAATTATTTGCCTTTCTTAGAAAATTAAATCTTGTAAAGAATCTAAGGAATTTGCTATGGCATATTACCAACAATCAAAAAGCCCCAATCCATTCCGAACTGGGGCAAACACACACTTATAGATTAGAAGGGAAGTTCCTTCTCTTTGGTTATCTTAACAAATTCACTAACAATTATTTCTGCCACTGTTTGCTTATTGCCGTTTTTATTTTCAAATGTACGGTACTGTAATCTTCCATTGATGGCCATCTCGTTACCTTTTTTGATGTTCTGATGTATGAATTCTGCGGTTTTGCCCCAGGCTACAGCTGTATGCCACTGCGTGTCACTTTTATATTCACCTGTTGAAGAAAGATACCTGTCTGATGTCGCCAGAGATAATTTTACCATTTGTTTGTCGCCATTGAAGCTTAGGATTTCCGGATCTCTACCTACAAAACCCATTAATTGTACGTTGTTCTTCATCTGATTCATGATACTTGCTTTTTAACTTTAAATAATTGCTTTTAACACTCAATGCCTTCGATCGAAAAGACACTACATAGACGAAGCGTTTCATATTTTTCCATAAAATTTTTTAAAAAAATTAAATAAATTTAATTTAATAATATGTATTATATTGTATTTCAATACTTTAATCTATTCAAAATTAGTTAAAATATTTTTCAACGCCTAGACCAAAAAGCGCAAAATCATATTTAACCGGATCAACAGGATCAAGTAGTTTCATTGTTTCCGACAACTCAAGCACAGTATTCCAATCGGTTTGCTTTCTCTCTATCAGTCCAAGATGCCGTGCCACCTTATCGACATGAACATCAAGCGGCATGAGCAATTGGGAGGGTGATATTTTTTTCCATAAACCAAAATCCACACCTTTTCCATCGTTTCTAACCATCCATCGTAAGAACATATTCATTCGCTTGCATGTACTTTTCCTTTCAGGCGTAGCAATGTGCTTACGTGTCCTGCTAGGAGCGTAAGCGTTATCAAAAAACAGCTTGTGGAACCCTGCTATTGCCTTGGTTGTATCTGTATCTTGAGGTGTCATAAACCTTGCAAATGCATCTTCAAGTGACGGATGCTGAAGGTAATATTGCTGAAAGAACTCAATAAAATATATAGCATCTGTATCATTGAACGTGCGGTGGGCAAATTTTATAAATCTTGTTCTGTCCAATTCCTTATGATGAACAATGAATTCGTATGGTGCTCCATCCATTAACTCTGCAAGCCTGAGAGCACTTCGGATGATGGACTTTCTGTTTCCCCATGCAAGCATAGATGTCCAAAATGCCATTATTTCAATATCCTGATGCATTGTAAAGGAATGCGGAACAGAAATCGGGTCGTTATCTATGAAGTTAGGCTGGTTAAATTTTTCAACATAAAAGTCCAAAAAAATCTTCAAATCATCCCTTTTTCCGGCATTTAACAGAAATTCATCCATAAATGGTAAAAAATATTTGAAAAAAAACTTTGATATGAAGAATAACTGTTAATTTAGCAACTATAATGTAAACTTATGACAGCTACACTGATTTATACGCTATGTTTGGCTACAATATTTTTCATTAAGAAAGCCATAAACCTTCAAGAAAAACCTTAGCGGTTAAGTTGGTATCTTTTTATTCTGGTCAAACCCCACTTCTGTAACAAGTGCCCAAATGACACACGGAGTACACCCAAACCGTACTTAATGCTCCTCTGCAAATTGATAGAACTTGCCTCCTTAAAATATTTGGTAGGACAAGTAACCTCGCCAATATGGAAACCTGCATATATCACCTGGCTGAGCATTTCATTATCAAAAACAAAATCATCAGAATTTTCCTCAAAAGGAATAGTCTCGAGTACTTGACGACTAAATGAACGGAAACCAGTATGATATTCTGACAACTTGTAACCGACGAGAAAATTCTGAGTCATTGTCAAAAGTCGGTTAGCAATATATTTGTACATGGGCATACCACCTGCCAGTGCCCCTTTTCCAAGTATTCTCGACCCAAGGACTACCGGATAAAGTTCCTCTCCGATGATGTTGACCATTGACGGAATGAGCTTAGGTGTGTACTGATAATCGGGGTGCAACATGATGACGATATCCCCTTTCAGTTCGAGTGCTTTTTTGTAGAGACTTTTCTGATTACCGCCATAGCCTTTATTTGATTCGTGCATCAGTATGTGTGGAATACCAATATTCCTTGCAACATCTACTGTATTGTCCTTACTTGCGTCATCGCACAAGATGACCTCATCCACCAGGTCGTGGGGTATCTCCTGGTAAGTTTTTTCGAGTGTAAGTGCTGCATTGTAGGCAGGCAATACAACTATTACCTTTTTCCCTTTGTACATTCGTTATTGTTTTATTTTTCGGTTTCTTCCTTTTTGTCGAGTACTGTGAGCAGTTCATGGTTTTTAAGAAAACTAAACCATTTGATTACCTTCTTCATGTCATTAATTTTCACACGGTCGCGGTCGTACTCAGGCATAATTTTCTCAAAATAAGACACCAAGGCAGATGCTTCATTCAAATTTTCGGGCAACTGTTCTTCCGAATTTCGCATTCTTAAAAAAACCTCCTTGAGTTCGATAGAATCGTCGTCTGTATAAATGCCGATAGATGCCATCGGAGTAAACTGATTTTGCCTTGCGGAATAAAACTGCCTTCTCTTATTACCGATATCTTCAAGAATCAGGCCATTACCACGATTAGCTATCATGTGAAAAAGACTTTGCTGTCCGGTCAATGCTATGAGTTTATCAAATTCGTATTGCATATTTTGTGTTTTTGCTTGCGAAAATATTCCAATTTTGGGATTCGCATTGGTTTTTATTAAAATTTAAATCTTTACATCCTGGTTTAATAACTGAGCAATTCTTGCAATTTTTCTTTAAATCTTTCTGTCGGCAGGAACATTTTTTCCAGTTCAATGGCAAATGGTATGGGTGTATCAAGTGATGCACAGCGCATCACCGGTGCATCGAGTTGCTTGAATAAGTTCTCATTAATCCAGGCTGAAATCTCTCCACCTATACCACCAAACATCGTATCTTCATGAAGGATAATGACTCGGTTTGTTTTAATAACACTTTCGGCAATCGTATCAAAATCAATCGGCAGCAGGGTACGAAGATCGATGATTTCAACATCTACTTCCATCTCTTCTGCTATATGCAATGCCCAGTGCACTCCCATCCCGTAGGTTATAATCGTAGCCTCTGTTCCTTGTCGGGCAGATGCAGCCTTACCTATTGGTGTGGTATAATAACCTTCGGGCACCATGCCACTAAGACTTCGATACAAGCCTTTATGTTCAAAGAAAATAACCGGATTCGGGTCTTCAAATGATGAAAGTAGCAGTCCCTTGGCATCGGCCGGGTTGGACGGGTACACCACCTTGAGGCCAGGAGTATGAGCAAACCATGCCTCATTACTCTGTGAATGGAAAGGCCCGGCACCCACGCCTGCACCGGTAGGCATACGCACGACGACATCTGCATTTGCTCCCCAACGATAATGGATTTTTGCAAGATTATTAACTATCTGGTTAAAGCCACAGGTTACAAAATCTGCAAACTGCATTTCTACCATTGATTTCTTCTGTTTAAGGCTAAGTCCTAATGCTATACCAATGATGGCACTTTCACAAAGCGTTGTATTGCGCACTCTATCATTACCGTATTGTTTTACGAATCCCTCAGTTACTTTAAAAGCACCGCCATATTCTGCTATATCCTGACCCATGAGTATCAGCTGAGGAAATTTTTGCATGGCAAGATTAAGACCTTCGGTAATGGCTTCTATAAACCTAAGTTCGTGTCCCCTTGTATGGTCGGGGCTTATTTCATGAAAATCAAAAGCTGCATACACATCGACAAGTTCTTTCTCATAGCTAGAGGTCACCGGTGGTTCTGCATCGGCAATGGCCAAATTTTCCTCTATCAGCTCCTTGTATTCTTTACGAATGCTCAATATTTCTTCTTCAGAAATAATTTCTTCATCAAGCAAAAACTGTTCGTAATTGCTAACGGGATCCTTCACTGCCCAATGATCCATCAATTCCTGTGGCACGTATTTGGTACCGGAGGCTTCTTCATGTCCGCGCATGCGGAATGTCTTGCACTCAAGCAACACCGGTTGAGGATCTTTCTTCATCAGCTCTGAAAGTTCAGAGATAGTTTTATATACTTCCAAGATGTTATTGCCGTCAATGATGAATGATTTCATGCCGTAGCCAATGCCACGATCTGCCAGATTTTCGCACACATATTGTTCGCTTGTAGGCGTTGACAGACCATAACCGTTGTTTTCGATTAAGAAAATAACCGGTAGTTTCCATACAGCAGCAGTATTAAGGGCTTCATGGAATTCGCCTTCGCTTGTACCGCCTTCACCTGTGAATGCAAGCGAAATTTTCTGTTCGCCATTCAGCTTATGGGCAAGTGCTACTCCAGCTGCAAGTGACAACTGCGGGCCAAGGTGCGATATCATTCCTACAATACCATACTCAAGCGAGCCAAAATGGAAGGACCGCTCTCTACCCTTGGAGAAGCCCGACATTTTTCCTTGCCACTGCGCGAACAGTCGATCAAGTGGCATATTGCGTGTTGTGAATACCCCGAGATTGCGATGCATTGGGAATATCAGTTCATCCGTATCCATGGCCGTAGTGACACCGACTGCTATTGCCTCCTGCCCTATGCCTGAAAACCATTTGCTCACCTTACCCTGACGAAGAAGTTTGAGCATTTTTTCTTCAATCATACGTGGCAATAGAATATTTCTGTAGAGTTGCAACAGCTTTTCTTCCGAAAATCCGTTTCGGTCAAATTTTATTACCGATGCCTGGGTTGAGGACATGTATATGGATATTTAAAATGAGGCGCAAAGATACTATGATTTTGCAGAATATTACCGTTAATCCTTTGTCTTTAACGTGTTATTTTAACCATAACGGAGGTACGCATGGTGAACTCGTCATCGCTTTGTATTGAATAACCTGAGTACTTACATCAACGGATAATCAATATTTTGCGAATGTCTGCCACCTTGCCATTGTCTCTAACTAACATGGTATATAAGCCTGCCTGTAGTTGGGTATCAATCTTCAGACTCCTACCGCTGTAGTTTGTCTTGAAAACCTGCGTGCCCAAATAATTGAACATTTCGATGTCTGCATGCTTAAAATCACCATGCTGCACTTCAAAACTACCTGAAGATGGGTTTGGAAAAACCAAAATCCCGGTATCTTTTTCCAGAGATGGAATAGAAAGTGTTATACCACATGCCGAAGCACTTTGACCACTAACCAGTGCGTCTGAAAGACAATTGAGGTAACACTCAAGATTGGTATAACCTTCCACGCCTGTGATAGCAAGTGATAACTGTGTAGCGTTGTGATCCTGAACATCCGGATTAAGCCCATGGGCGGTCTCCCAATAATCGGGCATCCCGTCGTTGTCTTTATCAGCCGGTGGCTCCGGTGGATTAGGATTGACGATGTGTCCGTCAAAATAATAATCTGTTCCATTGACAGGGTTTGGGTCTATAGAAAGTTGGTCAACATGCGACATCAGTCTGTTATCCATCTGATCTCTTGGGAAAGCACCTACATTATCCACCATATATGCTGAAAGAGATTCGGTCTGCAGATAGGTGACCTCTGGAAAATTGTGTCTGGAAGTAAGCTTTTGAGCAATTCCGAAATCAGAATTCGGGTTGGCACCCGGAGCATTAAAATCATTACAGCAATAGCAAAGCTGATAATCAGAATAATCGGGGTAAATATTCATTTTATTACCCGAGCCAAAAATGCTGTTCTGTGCATATTGAAGTAAACGTGCTTCCATCATACCGAAAGGAAAATCAGGCCTGACGTACATATAATTATTAACCCAGTTAAGGTCAAGGAAAAATTTATTCTCTTCCGCTGACGGGTCAATATTGGGTCCGTACCAAATGTTGTTTTGTGGATCCCAAAGTAGGTTGTTCGATAATTCGAGTTTTAATTTGGCTGCTGCACAATAGGGCGATTCGCAGATTATTTCGGGGAGCCTGGCGGCAATACGGTTCCAAGTATTGTGATGGATGCTTAATCTGTCTTGTGGATGTTCAACTGTAGAATAGTTGAGCAACATACCCCCTCTGTCATAATGGTCACCTACGGTTTCTGACAGAATACAGTTTTGCATAGTCACGTCTTTTGATTGTGATATCTGTACAGCTTCATCCCTTGCATTAGCAAATGAACAATGATCGATGATGATATTGCTTGCACCATCCATCCTGAACGCATCATCCAATATGTAATGGTTGGTAGGTACCAGATCTGGGTCATGTGGACGTGAACGAAGATGTCGCAGTATTATATTATCACCTGTTCCCTCGGGTTCGTACACTTCGTCCACCAAAAAACCACGCGTGATGATACCATCCGGTGAAGTCTGGCCGGCTATGGTGACATTACCGTTAACCAATTCTGCTGCTGCATCAATCAAGCCACTTACCTTAAAAAGTATGTACCTCGGGCCTTCTTGTGCTAGTGCATCATTGAGGCTACCGGGGCCGTTGGCATTCAGATTGGTGACATAGATGACTTTCCCACCTCGGCCACCTGTTGCCTTTGCACCGAAACCTTGCGCACCCGGGAATGAAGGAATATCCTGAGCAGTGACCAAAACTGTGAAACACAATAAACATACCTTAAGAAAAATAAGCCGGATCATTATAAGACTGATTTAAAAAGGAAAAAAAAACTCACTCATTACATTGCCACTGCAATATAAGCCTTTTATAAAATATTTACAAAATCTTGTTTTGTTTTGAAAATAAAAATGTGCCACCAGAAAAAGTGGAGGATACCGGGCTCGAACCGGTGACCCCTTGCCTGCCAGGCAAGTACTCTAGCCAACTGAGCTAATCCCCCTTAAATATACCTTTCAGCAAATATTGCTGAAGCTTGTGTGAAATGCGAATGCTCAAAACCACAAGCAATCATTAAACAAGGTGCAAATCTAAAAAATAATCATTGAATCGAAAAATATTTATTCGCTGAGAAAATACTCTTCATCAGTTTTTAACGATTTTTCTTAAAATTGTTCCTTGCTCTGTTTCATACTTTACCAAATATGTAGCAGCAGGCCATTTGCTCGTACCGATTTCTATTTTGCCGGAGGCTTCACTATCATATTTTTTATTAAAAATTAACTCTCCGCTCAATGTTTGGATTTCAACCGTACAGTTACCTGCATTCTGTGATGTTATGTGTAATATTTCATTCACAGGATTAGGAAAAATTTCGACAGAAATGCCGGGAAGCTGATCAACTGCCGTAATGACTTGTAGATCTGAAGAATAAACATCACCATGAATAATATTTGCTTCTTCGAGTAATGCTCCCAGGCTTGCTTTCACAACATTGCCCATAAACCTCATATTGAGGCTGTCAACACGATCATTGGCAGTGTGGTAATTTTTATTTCTAAAATTGGCACCGTCTGTGAGCATAAGCGCCGGTTTGCCTGCTGTCCAGAAACTTGCATGGTCGCTGCGCAAAAGGTCAGGAGTCAAGGCGCCGTTACCCGGCACTTCGAGTGTCACTACCTTCAGTTCTGGTACATAAGTAGTAGCCGATTTCTCAAAGGCATCGCTTATTCCTTTCGAGTTGCTATTCCTCACATTGGTGATAAAATTGCCCTTGTACGAATCTGAAGCGATGGCTGCTGACTGTGTCGGAAACAATAGATTGAACCCGGCAGGCAAAGTCTGCGAATTGGGCTTATCTGAATAATAGCCTATCATTTCAAAATTAAGTACACCTTCGATGGTATCCTTTACCGAAAGTCCTCCCTGACCGACATACGCTTTACTACCTATCAGACCATCCTCTTCTACATCAAATCCGATGAACCGGATACTTTTCCTGAAATGGTAGTCTGCAATAATACGTGATATCTCCATCATACCGGCTACTCCGGTGGCATTATCATCGGCACCCGGACCAAAAGGAACACAGTCGTAGTGGGCATCATTGATGAGTATTCTACCCGGAGATGATGCACCGTAATGGTCTGCGATGTAGTTTTTCAGCTGATAATCACCAAACTTAGCTGTATGGATACTCGGCTCATAGTGCAAGGAGGTAAAAAGGCTTTCAATAATATCTTGTACCGCCTTGAGTTTTGCTGCTCCGGCGGTACGGTGCCTGGTGCCTTCAAGCCATTTCAGATCTGAATAAAGGTGCAAGGTATCCACTCTGTCCACTATAGCTTGGAGATCAAAGCTATGTCCATCGTAGGCTACGATATTTATTCTATACTCTCCGTCTGAAGGTAGCGGCACACTTATGGCTTTAGTACCTGTACTTATATTATTGCCAATATCACCTGTAATACCATTGACTGTTAGGGGTTCAAAACCGGATCCTGATTTTTTAAAGACATGAAGTTCGACGGTACAAACATCGTTTTCGTCATCTTCAAGCGTAAAATTGTAGGTAACAGTCTTAGCATTCTGAGCAGATGAGACATTCAAAATGGCAGGTGGTTGGTTCTGGGCAAAAAGCTGAACACAAAAAATACTAAAAATGCCCAATAGTGTGTTTTTCATTTTCCTGGAGTTTTGATAAATTTGAATCTGTGTTTGAAAATCAAATTTACGCTCCAAAAATAATATATCTGAGAATATTCCAGCTAAAATTTAATCCAGTACAGGAGTGACTTTAAAACCTTGGGCTTTCAACAAATGAATCACACCATTTTCGCCTCCCAGATGCCCGGCACCTACTGCTATAAAGGAAGGTTGGGTTTGTGCAATGTTGACAATCTTTTGTATCCAGTTTTGGTTTCTTTTTACCAGCAATACATCTTCCATCGCCGATCCTTCTGATTGGCCTTTAATGATAGCGTAAAGTTCGTCAAGATTCTGGCTTTTATATACTTGCACCATTTTCTGAAAATCGCTATCGTCTGTCTTTACATCAAGCATTTTTACAAGTTCTTTTGCCTGGAAAGAATATGGAAGCACATCAAGAAAGCCCATTTGTTCTTGGAGGGTTTCGAGTCCTGCCATCTTGATTCCTTTCTTCTTAGCTTTTTCCATCAGTTCGAGTTCATAAGATTTTGTTTCTTCGCCCTCTCCAGGTGTCATGAGCATGGTAGATAGAAAGATGGGTTTGAAGCTTTTCATAAAATCAAGGCCTATACCAAGTGTTGATAAAAACCGTTTGTCGAGTTTGTCGTATTCTTCTTTGGTAAGCAACATGTCTAGGGTAGTATCACCTTTCATCTGCATATTGGCCATTACTTCAAGGCTCATACCTGTGATGTCGCTCAGGTCCATCTCACCTACAAGTAGTTCGCAGCTGTTGAAAGCCGCATCCAAACCCTTTGGTTCGAAATAATCGCTGGCCGGGATGAGATGGATAGTCCCAAAAAGATAGGATGGTTTCTTGATGTCCTTGCCTTCAATTTTCCATAACAAAGAAGACTGTGCTATGGAGGGCAATGTAAAAAGCAATGCAAAAAGTGCAGTAAAGTAACGCATAGGTTGTCAGAAATTTATTGAATGAATATAACCAGATTGTTTGAGAAAATGTTTTAAATATTACAAAATCATGCCTTACCAACATTTGCCATAAAGATCGTAACCTTCTTTCTCTAGCCGTGCTTGATGGTCGGGGTGAGCAATTTTTATTAATTCTTTTACCCTTTGGGCAATATTTTTACCGTATAGCTCTGCTACACCATTCTCCGTTACCACATAATGTACGTGTGCCCGAGAAGTGACAACACCAGCCCCGGTTTTTAATGTAGGTACTATCTTTGACACACCTTTTTTAGTAACTGATGCTATGGCAATAATCGGTTTGCCACCTTCGCTGAGTGAAGCTCCTCTTATAAAGTCCATCTGTCCGCCTACTCCGCTATAAATAGATGTACCGATAGAATCCGAGCATACCTGACCTGTGAGATCAATTTCAATAGCACTGTTGATGGCTGTCATTTTTGGATTTTTGCGAATGATGGATGAATCATTAACATAAGCAGCATCAAGCATCACCACAGCAGGATTATCGTGAATAAAATCGTAGAGTTTTTGTGTACCAATGGCAAATGACCCTACTGTCTTTCCCGGATATTTGTGTTTGTACTTGTTAGTAATTACACCTTTTTCTATCAATGGCAGAATTCCGTCACTAAACATCTCGGTATGAATGCCCAGGTCTTTATGGTTAACCAGGAAGCGAGCGACTGCATTGGGTATGGCACCGATACCAAGCTGCAGGGTAGCGCGGTCTTCAACTAAGTTAGCTATATGTTTACCGATTGCAAGTTCGTTGTCACTCAATGAAGGTAGCTGAGAAGTATGTATATCTGCTTCACTATATACCATAGCATCGAACCGACTTGCATGTATCAGTCCATCGCCTAACGACCTCGGCATCTTCGGATTAACCACTGCGATGATTTTTTTTGCTACATCGGTAGCTGCCTTGGTAACATCAACCGACACTCCCAGAGAGCAAAATCCGTGCAAATCGGGTGGTGACACATGCACCATGGCTACATCTAAAGGCATAACCCCTCGCCGAAACAACAATGGTACCTCGCTCAGAAAGATCGGTATATACTGTACATGACTGTGACTGATATGTGGTCTGATGTTACCTCCTACAAAAAAGGCATTAGTCCGGAATGCACCATCGTATTGAGGTAGCACATAAGGTGCCGGACCTTCTGTATGAATGTGGCATATTTCGACATTCTGAAGCTCATCCTTTCTCTCCGAAAGAGCGTCGATTAAAATATTAGGCGTAGCAGCCCCACCCTGTATAAAAACACGGTCATCACTTTTTACGATAGATACTGCCTGTCCGGGCGTTTTGAAATCAAACATCACTTATTAGTTTTTTATTGGTTTGTATTGCTGTGTGAGCTCCTCGTCAAACATTTTATAAATTCGCTTGTATTCATCTGTCCAGCTGGTTGCTTCTTGAAAGCCGTGATCTTCTACCGGAAAAACTGCCATCTCCCAGTTGTCTTTCTTTAACTCTATAAGCCTTTGGGCCAACCTTACCACATCTTGGTAATGAACGTTTGTATCGACCATACCATGTAACATGAGCAATCTGCCTCTCAGGTTTTTAGCAAAATATATGGGCGAACTTCGTCTGAATGCTACACTATCTTCGGTAGGTGTATTGAGGATATTGGATGTATATTCATGATTGTAATGTGCCCAGTCGGTTACAGACCGTAGTGCAGCACCGCACTTAAAAACACCAGGTTTTGTAAACATTGCCATCAATGTCATAAAACCGCCATAAGAGCCGCCGTATATGCCAATGCGATCTTTGTCAAGCTGTAAGCTGTCAACTAAGTATTTTGCCCCATCGACCTGGTCATCGAGATCGCGACCACCCATGTAACGGTATATGGCAGTACGCCAGTCGCGTCCATAACCTTCCGATGCCCTATAGTCTATATCAATAACTGTATATCCGTTGTCAGCTAGCATATTATGAAACATGTATTCGCGGTAATAGGTGCTCCACCATTTGTGCACGTTCTGCAGGTATCCGGCTCCGTGTACAAATACTACACCTGCTCCATTAGGTCGCTCTGGCTTGTACAGGCGTGCCGGTACTTTTACTCCGTCCGATGCCGGAATCATGACTATTGCAGGTTCTCTCCATTTATAATTGTTAAAAGATGCTGTAATAGAAGATGTAATTTTCTGCATTTTTGCACCAGGCTTGTTCTCCATCAGGTAGAGCTCCCAAGGCTTGTTGGTATATGAATACCTTATGGCCAGATACTTTTCTTCGGGCGATACGCTTACTTCATGATTACCTGTTAGTTGGGTAATCTGCTTCATTTCACCACCATTGACATATAATGTATAGAAATGGTGTTCGAAGGGAGTAGGTTTGTTGGCTGTGATGAAAAAATTCTTCCTATCCTTTGACAGACGCGCTTCGAGTATCTCAAAATCACCCGATGTAAGTGCTTTCTTTTCTAGTGTTTCTGTGTTTTGTGTATAAATGTGTGAATATCCCGTCACTTCAGACTGGTACCAGACTGTCTGATCGTTTATCCAACCTATCCGGCCCGGGGCGTCCATCCATTCTACTATACCCGGCCCTCCGATCCAGGCATCATCATGTTGTCTGTCAAGAACTGTGAATGGGTTTTCTTTTGAAAGATCGATCAATACTATCCACCTGTCTTTGTGGTCATGAGCCTTCACTTCAAATATTGCTTGCCCGGTATTGTTATAGACAGGCCCGAAATAATTGACCTCACGTGGAGTTTTAAACACATCGGTATAAATAGAATCTTTATTATAATCACGATAGTATGATGGTTTGTCGAAAATGCCCGGCAATATTGAACGGTCGAACGCAATGACCGTGTCTTTCTTAATATCAAAAATTAGTAGTTCGTAACTGCTTTGCTTGGAGCCGACTTTATTGCGTGTATCCAGGTCACGTGTATAGCCTGAAGGATTGACGAAGTCCGGTACTACAGGCATTTTATTGACAGCCGGTCGTTCGAGTTGAAAACAGACTGACTTCATGGTCGGATCAGCCACTATGGCAGTCATATTTTTTTCACCATAATAAAATTCCTTTGCTCGATATATCTTTAGAGAATCATCGAGTGCTTTGTTCATTTTAGCGATGTCACGCCGTTGGCGCAATACTTCGAAAAGTTCAAACTGTTGTTTTTCGAGATAGCTTTCTTGTGCGTTTCTTTTTCCATCATGCCTTTTTTCACCTTTGATAAAATTGGTCAACTGCCTGAGTGCGCCGGTATTTTTATTCCACGAAAAAACATTTCCATAACTTAAATAAAGAATATATTGTCCGTCAGCAGAAAAAACGGGCTGGTATTCACCGACATAGGTATCCGTCACCTGTTTCATTTGCCCACTCGCGACATCGTAAATGTAAATATCACCATTCTTGCTAAATACCTTCCATTTCCCGGTAGGGTCATATTCGCCTCCATCAGAAAACATATCTCGCAATGCAGCAATGCTCATTTTTTCGGTTTTGCCTGTCTTGAGGTTGTATGCATACTTTTCACGTACCGGTTTTATCTCCGGATTCCAGTCAAAGTAAATATTCTTACCATCTATAGACCAGGAAATATTCTCCGGTGAATAACCCGTAAACTTTTCACCTTGCATTATTTGATCAATGGATAATGCAGAAATATTGTGCTGTGCCTTCGCTGATGCCGAAGCAAATATTATTATAACAAGTGCACTCAATATTTTCAAATATATCTTCATTTCATGAGGTTTGTATCATCTACTTAATTAACATGACAGAATGACTCTGAATTTGTTTTTGCATCCATCAAACAATTTAAGAAAGTAAATGGTTGTAGAATTCTTTCTGCCATCTAAATACCAAAAAGCACAGAAGTACCTTACTGTAAAGTAGCCGATGGTTAGAAAAATTTTTAGCTAAGTTATATCGCAATAATTATTTTGACTTACCTACGATTTTCATTTCATCAATAAGGTGGCCGGCGCCTGCATATTTGTCAATCACCCAAAGTACATACCTGATGTCAACCATAATATTGCGACAAATGCTTGCATCATAATTGACATCACTCATTGTCCCTTCCCATACGCGGTCGAAATTGATACCAATCAGGTTGCCTTTGGCATCGATAGCAGGGCTACCCGAATTGCCGCCTGTAGTATGGTTGGCACCAATAAAACAAACCGGCAATGTACCATTCACACCATAACGACCATAGTCTTTCTTGGCATAAAGATCGAGATAGTGCTGGTCGAGGTTAAATTCGTAATCTCCGGGCACATATTTTTCAATAACTCCGTCAATGGTGGTCATGATGTCATATTTTATGCCATCTTTTGGTGAATATGGTTTTACTTTTCCGTAAGAAACCCTGAGCGTACTGTTTGCGTCCGGATAAAATTTCTTTTCCTTAAACACTTCCATCTGTGCCTGCATGTATGTTCGCTGCAAGGTGTTTATTTCGGCAGAATAGGTATTGGCCTTTGGTGAAATTGAATTTTGGTTAAATTCGTACACTTCTTTCAGCAGTGCCACCAGGGCATCTTCGCGCAATAGTTTGACAGCTTCAGTAGCAGGTAGGGCCAAGATAGTATTCATTTTGGCTTCGTTGATAAGGTTTGACGAATCAAACATTGAAGCAAACTGTTCTTTGCTAAGCTTAGTGATAGTGGCAGGCTGCAGACCTGACTCCACATTTGCCTTGTAGATGAGAATCAGTTCAACAAACATTTCCTTGTCTATATCAGCTTCAAAATTTTTATAAAAACCTGCCAGCCCATCCCGAGCTTTTGTTGCTTGTTTTGAATATTCTGTCTCACCCTGGCTATCAAAAGCCTTTATAAGTTGTATAGCCTGATTGCCCATACGAGTAAAATCAAGAATCCTTGAAAACACTTCGGCTATTGCTTCTCTTGCTACAGCATAGCGCTTGTATTCGGAGTATTTTTTTTCAAATTCAGGTAAAAGTTGTCCGTATTTTTGATTCAGTGCAGGGTCGGCATTTATTCTTTTCGTAAAATCGGCTTCGTACTTCATTTTGCGGCCGAGACCATCGGTTTTTTTCACACCGAGGCTCTCCCCTATCCATTTTTTCCACGCATTAGCTATTGAGGCATACTTTGATGCATATTTTATTTTCGTAGCAGGGTTTGTTCGCATTTTGGCGTCCATTATCTTGAGTGCCTTTTCGCGCAGACTTATCCTTACCGGATTAAGTACTTCGGTGGCTTGCTGTACGCCTATACCTGGAAGATACTCGTCTGTACGGCCCGGAAACCCAAAGATCATGGTGAAGTCGTTTTCCTTCACACCATCAAGTGATATAGGGAAATAATGTTTAGGAACATAAGGAACGTTATCTGGCGAATAATCTGCAGGAAGATTGTTTTTGCCGGCATAAATTCTGAATACTGAAAAGTCACCTGTGTGCCTTGGCCAAACCCAGTTATCAGTATCGGAGCCATATTTGCCGATACTTTCAGGTGGTGCCCCTACCATTCGCACATCTTTATAGGTAACCGAGATAATGGCAAAATACTGATTGCCTGTAAAAAAGGGTTTAATGCTTACAGCTTCATAAGCCTGAATGACGAGAGATTTCGATACTTTTGCAATATTCTGGTCTATGACTGACTGTCTTTCTGATTCGGTCATTTTATCATTTACACCTAGCAACACTTGTGTTGATACATCTTCGATACGAGATATAAAAGTGACTGTAAGACCCTCACAGGGCAATTCTTCCGACATATTTTTTGCCCAGAACCCATCACGGATATAATTATGCTCTAATGTAGAATGTTTTTGAATCTGGCCATATCCGCAATGATGATTTGTAAGCAAAAGTCCTTTCGGTGATACGACTTCGCCCGTACAGCCACCACCAAAATGAAGTACTGCATCCTTTAGCGAGCCTTTGTTGATGCTGTAAATATCCTCCGCCCGGAGTTTCATGCCAGCCGCACGCATTTCCTTTTCATTCAGCTGTTTGAGGAATATAGGTAGCCACATTCCCTCATCGGCGTAGCTGTATATTTTTACCAATAGCAACAATAGTACTGCAAAAACTATCCTTTTCATCGTTTATTTTTTTGTAAAAATATTGATTAAAGCCTAATTGTCATAGAAAGCTTAAAAAATAGCACAAAAAAAGCCTGCCGGAATACCGACAGGCCTTTTATCTTAAGATAAACTCTTAATTACTGAGCAGGAGCAGCAGCAGTTGAGTCAGCAGCAGGAGCAGCAGCCTCAGCAGCAGGAGCAGCAGCCTCAGCAGCAGGAGCAGCTTCAGCAGCTGGTGTTTCAGTAGCAGTAGCTTCAGTTGCTTCAGTAGATGCAGCTTCGCTGTTGCAAGCTACAAAACCGAAAGAAAGAACAGAAACAACGATAAGAGATTTGATGATTTTCATTTTAAAAGAAATTTGATGTTAAAAAAAAATTTTTTAAATTAATCTTGTAATCTTTTAAAGCTCTTGCCTTATGATTACGACACAAAGATATGGCGACTTCAAAAAAAGCTGATTAAACAATTTTTTAATAATTCATAATGAGTTGTTAATGATTTTATTTGATTGAGATTCAACACATTACACAGACAATAATTTAACCATCCAGCAAAAAAAACTTTTATGCTATCTGGCTTGGTCATACACATATCTGAAAATGTATATTTTGCAGGCTTATGTCTCTCACTTTCCGTTGCTGTTCGTACATCATTACTACGAAATATGTCCATTCGAAAAACAAAATCAAACCAAGCTGTTTACCTTTACAGTATAATAATATAATAAATGACAAAAGCAGGCATAAAGGCATTCGCACCGGCAACAATCACCAATCTATGTGTGGGATATGGTGTGCTTGGTTGTGCCGTCGAACATACTGGTGTAGAAATACTGATACGGGAAGGGCAAAAACCCGGATTGACCATAGAAAACATAACCGGTGCATTCGGAAAAGTTCTAAAAGAAACGGAAATGAATGTTGCAGGGCTTGCTGCATTGAAGCTACTCAACGATCTGGGCCAAACCCAAAAAACACTTGAAATGGACATCCACTACAAAATGCCCATAAATAAAGGAATGGGAAGTGCGGCCGCTTCAGCCGCAGGTGCAGTATTCGCAGTAAGTGAATTCCTCAAAGCAGGATTGTCAAAGCAAGAATTGCTAAGCTATGCAGTAGCGTCATTAAGGGAAATCACCGGATCTGCCCATCTCCATCATCTGATACCTTCGCTGATGGGCGGACTTACTATCTGCAATCCTGCCACACATATATCATATAAGAAGCTGCATACACCTGCCGGCATCTACATGGTACTCATAAGTCCGGAAAATGAGACCCCAAAGATCGATTTTGATGCGACCTTAAATACCCAGCTTACATTTGACAAAACAACTGCGCAACAAGCGGCTCTGGGTTCATTCATTACTGCTATGTACACAACAGACATTCCGTTACTCAATGAATGTATGTCAGATTATATCGTTGAACCATATATTTCAGGAATCCTTCCCGATTTCAATGAATTGAAAAAAATTGCGAAAGAAGAAAATGGATCGGGATTCGGTATTACGGGTAGAGGCCCTGCTATGTTTGCCGTGTGCGACAATAGTCTGAAGGCAGAAAATATCGGTAAAAAAGCAGAAATGTATTTTGCCAACACCAAACGTAAGGCGAAATGTAATATTTCAAAAATCAACCTGCAGGGAACCGTACTGTTTTAACCGGTGTTATTTAATTTTCGATTAACTTTACATCATGAATTCAAACCATTCAGAAAGGATCAGGGCGATTATCAGTGAAAGTATCCGTGTGAAGGAAAACATCCTTGCCGATGCAGATTTTTTAAGCATCATTGATAAGGTCGTCAAAGTAGTTACCAGTGCTTTTAGCCAAGGGAAAAAAGTACTCTTCTGTGGCAATGGTGGCTCTGCTGCTGATGCTCAACATCTGGCTGCGGAGTTTTCCGGAAGGTTCTATAAAAACAGGCATCCACTGTTTTCTGAAGCACTCCATGTGAATACTTCCTACCTGACGGCTGTGGCAAATGATTTCAGCTACGACGAAGTGTATGCACGTCTTGTGCAGGCAATGGGTACAACAGAAGATGTATTGTTCGCCATATCAACAAGCGGCAACTCGCCAAATATACTCCGCGCCATAGAAGAAGCCAGGCTCAAAGGAATGACTGTGGTAGGATTGACCGGTGATAAAGGTGGAAAAATGAAGGAAATGTGCGACTATATATTCTGTGTGCCATCTGCAGACACTCCACGCATCCAGGAATCGCACATTATGATCGGGCACATCATATGTTATCTTGTAGAGGATAATCTATTCGGATAATGAATATTGAGCAGTTTAAAGACTGGGCATTGTTCCTTGACAGAGACGGAGTGATTAACCGGCGCATACCGGGCGGTTATGTAATGCACATTGACGATTTCATATTTAACCCGGGTGCACGGGAAGCTATTGCCATATTTTCAGGAGTATTCAGCCATATTTTCGTAGTAACTAACCAACAAGGTATTGGCAAAGGCATGATGAACGAAACAGACCTCAACATCATACACGATTATATGCTCACTCATATCAACAAAACCGGTGGCCGTATCGATAAAATTTACTTCTGCCCCGGTCTGGCTAAAGACAAACCGCTATGCCGAAAACCTCAACCCGGTATGGCACTTCAGGCAAAAGCTGATTTTCCTGACATCGATCTTAGTAAAAGTCTGATGATTGGCGATTCTGTGTCGGATATATTATTTGGAAATAATGTGGGAATGTTATCCTTTTTCATAAATAATACTGGTGAAATTGAGGACGATTTGCCATCCGGCACACCCATATACACTTCCTTAGCCGAGATAGCAGGTATCAAAATCTGACCGCCGTTATGGATCAACATCGATGGTGATGCGTACATTTGACCAGCCTTTTTGCTGCTGGGTCAAGGCAACAAACTGGATGATATCAGTTTTTATTGCTTTCACTACTTCGGGTTTGCGTTCTGATTTAATCCATATTTCGCGGATAAACTGGTTGCGCACACGTGGTATGCCGGGTTCGACCGGGCCGCGGATTCGGTTGGAATATTTTTCTGTTAATTTTCCGACAAGAAATTTTGCTGACTGTTCGGTTACTTTGAAATCCTTATGCCGGATGTTTATGTAAATCATTTTACAGAAAGGCGGATAGAAGAATTTCTTTCGTTCTTCAGTTTCGGTCAGGAAAAATCCCTCATAATCGTAGGTTATAATTCGTTTGATGAGTGGATGCCCGGTATGGAAAGTCTGTAAAATGACCTTACCCTGTTCGTTTTTACGACCAGCCCGTCCTGCCACCTGTGTCACCAGTTGAAATGCACGCTCCTGACTGCGGAAATCCGGAAAGCGGTAAAGCTGGTCAAAGTTAATGATACCTACTACGCCGATGTGATCAAAATCGAGGCCTTTGGTTATCATTTGGGTGCCTACGAGTATATCCGTCTGCCGGTCTTCAAAATCTGCCAGTATTTTACTGATGCTGTGTTTCTGTCTGGCTACATCCATATCGATACGACTTATCCTAGCCTCCGGAAGGTATGTTTGCAGTTCGTCTTCTATCCTCTCTGTGCCGATACCTTTGATTTCGAGCGACGGGTGTGCGCATGCCGGGCATTCGTGAGGTAGTTTGGTTGAATAGCCGCAATAGTGGCAGCGCATTGTTTTCGTAATCTTGTGAAATGTCAGGTGTACATCACAATTGGGGCATTCCATAGCCCAATCGCAGTTAGGGCATTCGATAACAGGTGCGTAACCACGTCTGTTTTGAAACAGGATTGCCTGCTTATTATTGTTTAAATTTTCTTTCAGCAATGCAATCAGTCTTTCAGAAAAATGTGCCTGTAGTTTACGCTTTTTCGACTCAGCTGTAAGATCCACTATTTCAAACTCCGGCAGCCTAATGCCGCCAAATCTTTCTTTCATGGTAATCAGACCGTATTTTCCGGTTACTGCATTGTTGTAAGTTTCAACAGAGGGTGTAGCAGAGCCGGCTATAGCCTTTGCCTCATGAAGGTAGGACAGATAAATGGCTGCATCTCTCCCCTGATAACGAGGTGCCGGATCATTTTGCTTATAGGAAGGATCGTGCTCTTCATCAATGACTACACATTTGAGGTTTTTGAATGGCAGAAAAATGCCCGAACGTGCACTGAGTATTACTTCGCGGCCGGCAAGTACCGCATTCCACACTTCTACTCTTTCCTGATTGCTCATTCGCGAATGATAAACCATCACCTCCCTGCCGAGTAAAAGTTTGAGCCTTGCTACTAGCTGACTCGTAAGCGCTATTTCGGGGAGAAGAAAAAGTGCCTGGCCGCCATCCTTAAGTATTTCCTTTATATATTCGGTATATACCAGGGTTTTGCCGCTACCTGTCACGCCGAATATCAGTGCAACATCTTGTTTTTCAAAACTTTCTTTCAATTGTTCGAATGCTGTGAGCTGGACATCGTTCAGGGCGACATCGTCATAATCTGGCGTTGTGTCAGACAAAATCCTGCTGGTTTCACGTTCAACTATTTCAAAAATATTTTTTTTAACAAGAGTATATACAACTTCGCGCGACACATTGTATTCCTTGATCAGATCCGGCAATTTGACCATACCGTTCCCTTGGGATTTCTGCCAGAAGGCAAGAATGGCTGCTGTTTGCTTTTCAGATTTTGCTGTCAATTCGAAGGCGTATTTCAAGGTATCGGGGTCGGAGCGGTAAGGTTCACACAGCCTGACGAAGTTAAATTTTTGAGACTTAAATTTTTCTTTTATTTCTTCTTCAGAAATGACTATTCCACGTTCTATCAGCTTATTGATTACCGGATATACATTTTTTTGATCCAGAATGGCGCGCACTTCATCTATTGTGATAGAATTGCGTACTTGCAAGGCTTCGCAGATGAGGTATTCTTTATCATCAAGCTCCGGTAGCTGATCGTCAAATAATTTATTGAGCAATAATTTTGTTTCGCTAGCCAGCTTCAGGTGTGCCGGTAGTGCAGCGCTCATCACCTCACCGACCGTACAGCAGTAATATTCTGCCATCCATTGCCAGAACATCCATTGCTTAGGAGTAATTATCGGTTTCTCATCAAAAACCGACAATATTTCTTTCGTGCGGTAAGCAGGTTTATTATTATGAACGGCGGTAATAATGCCCGAATAAAGCTTGCTCTTGCCTACTTGTACTTCACATCTGCACCCGAATGCCACATGAGGCTCCAGAGTTGCCGGAATTGCATAGGTCAGCGGTTTGCCTATGGCCAGCGGAATCAATACATCAACGTAGCGAGTTTGCAACAGAAATAAGTTTGAGGTCAAATATACAAGCTAAAAAGCGAATTGTGTGAAATTAAAATTTTTCTCTTGTGGAGGTAAAAAATCCGCTCCCTCGCATAGCCGAATACCGATATTAAACACAGATATTGGAAACAACAAAAACTACAACAAACAAGATTTCCAAAAAGTTGAACAACAAGTGTAATATCCGGCATTTCGCGAACATTTTCAAAATACAAAATCACGAAAAAAGCCTAACTTTGCCTTATGGAAACAAAGACAACAACAAGCACCCCAACCGCATTAGAATCATATTTCAGGCCTTACCGAAACAACGTTGTAGGTATTGATACATATTTTCATACTCCTGAAGGAAAAAAACAAATGTTGTACAGCGATTGGACAGCAAGTGGAAGACTTTATCGACCAATCGAAGAAATGCTCCTGAACGAAATTGGCCCCTTGGTAGCCAACACACATACCGAAACCAATTATTCGGGGTCAATGATGACCAATGCTTATCACAAAGCTTTGCAAATCATCAAAAAACATGTAAAAGCAGCCCCTTACGACGTCATAATATCAGAAGGTAGCGGAATGACCGGTGTTATCAATAAGCTTCAACGAATACTGGGATTGCGTATTCACGAAAAATTTCAGGACAAAATACACATAGCACCGGAAGACCGACCGGTAGTATTCTGTACTCACATGGAACACCACAGCAATCAGACAAGCTGGCTCGAAACCATCTGCGACCTGGAGATTATACAAGCCAATGCAGAAGGGCAAGTATGCCTGAACCACCTTCAGGAACTACTCAACAAATATGCTACTCGTACCACAAAGATAGCCGCAGTCACTTCATGCTCAAATGTAACCGGCATCATGACCCCTTATCATGAGATAGCAGCCCTTATGCATCAGCATGGTGGGTTATGTTTTGTAGATTTTGCTTGTTCGGCACCTTACATAGACATCGACATGCACCCAAAAGACGAACTGCAGGCACTTGATGCCATATATTTTTCGCCACATAAGTTTCTGGGTGGCCCGGGTACAACCGGCATCCTGATATTCAACAGTAAGCTTTATACCAACCGCATACCCGACAATCCGGGAGGAGGCACTGTTGACTGGACCAATCCGTGGGGTGGCCACAAATATGTAGATGATATAGAAGCAAGAGAAGATGGTGGTACACCGGCATTTATGCAAACAATTAAAGCAGCCATGTGCATTAAGCTCAAGGAAGAGATGCGTGTAGAAAAGATCCTTGCACGTGAACATGAGATTCTTGATATTCTGTGGAGCAAACTGTGTGATGTGCCGAATATTCACATACTGGCAGAAAATATAAAGGATCGGCTAGGTGTCATTTCATTTTACATCGACGGACTACATTACAACCTTGGTGTTAAGCTGTTGAATGACAAATTCGGCATTCAGGTACGTGGAGGATGTTCGTGTGCAGGTACCTATGGACATATCCTACTTGAGGTTGACCAGAATTTTAGCAGAATAATTACCGACCAGATAAGCGTAGGCGACCTTACCAACAAACCCGGCTGGATCAGAATGTCGGTTCATCCGGTAATGACCAATGAAGAAGTACATTATATTGCTGACTCGATTGTAAAACTCGCTGAAAAACATAAGGAATGGGCAAAGGATTACATTTATATTCGAAGAAACAATGATTTTAAACACCGCGAATTTGGCGAAAAAGATTCTGAAATGGTAGAAGGGTGGTTTAACAAGAAACTGTGCTAATAAAATTCCATAAAAAGATCATATCAAACACAGTCCTCGTCTCGTGCTCGTACTCTTGCTTACTTAAGTATCTTTAGACTATGACTAAGCTTACCGTTGTTAATACTTATGATATAGTTACCTTCAGGTAGCTTAGCTATTGGAATGTGCATATTGTTAACTCCCTTTTTTGCCTTCATGCTTTGTTGTACGACTACATTTCCTTGGGAATCTCTAATGTCTGCTGATATGTTTTCCTTATCGCCTGCACTGAACTCAATAATATAATTGGCAAAAGCTTCATCTGGATATACCATCGGGCGAAAATAATCATAAGCGGCAGAAATGGGCTGGATACTCTTGGTTGACTTAGGGTGGAGCCATACTTTGTAGATACGGTTTGATGCAAAGCTCTCTTCGCCGGTATTGATCCAGAAAACCTTGTCTGCGGTACTCCTTATTCCACCAAAAATATAGCCCAGAAAAATACTGTCAGCCGTGCTTGGGTTATAAGAAAGGATATCGGTACCAGCAATTTTTTCATAACCGGGTGAAGGAATGAACTCTGCTGAAGCACCCAAATAATCAGGTAGATTACCGATGGCGTATTCTGTCAATTGGCCTTTGCTATCCCTTATAACCATGCTTATGGTCTTAACGAATGGTACATCATGATCGTCTTGCAGTTTTCCATTTTCATCTATGTAAAATCTGCTTATGCCACCAAAAAATATATTGTAGTTCGTCTTCCCTATTGGATCGAACATAGCCGTTTTGGCACAATGGTACTGTGCGAGTTTTTGTTCGAATACAGGAACGACCTCATAAGTTGTTTCGCTAATGTTGACAGTGTTGAGCCAAGGCAAATCTGCTTTATACTGAAATACTCCTGAAAAAACCGTAAAACCTTTAGAGCCGTCAGGGAAAATCTGAGGAAGCATATTGTAGTCGCGACGATGGAGTTGTGCGGTATCAATAATCTCTGAGTAGTCTTTTATCTTTAATGAATCATTTTCCTTGATAAGCTTGAACTTTCTAATGGCATTTGTGTATTCCTGAACGAAACCCGGACCATGATCGGGCCCCATAGGATTATAACTACCTTCAAATTTCTGCCCACCTACCAGATAGTAATACCCATTCAACCAAGCTAATTGCCCGCCCGTAACAGCCATTCGTGAATCATGTATGTAATGGATGGTTTTACTCAGCCCTTTGTGCGATTTAACAGCCTCGATACATGCCGGAATATCCACTACTACCAGACCATCAAATGTGGTATGTTCTTTTCTACTGTGCGAATATCCATATCCGCCTGTAATAATAAGTTGTTTGCCTTGCTGGCAAAACTGAAGATTAGTACTTTGAAGTTGTTCTTGCAATGCACTGGGCAATGTAAAAAGATCGTAAGTCCAGACCAGCCCTGAGACCGGGTTGATAACCGAGATGGCAGTATTGTTATCTTCAGATGCAAATGCTGCAAATGGCTGACGCTGGTGAAGCCCATCGGTACGGCCACCAATAAGGAGCCATTCGCCTTCGTGAACGCCTATGGCAAAGGATTGCAAGGCAGGTATGCCCTTGATGTCAGTAGGGATAATGCTGACGCCAGTAATAGCCGACACCTGAGCATAAGTGCTAGAAGGAAGAATAGTGTACAAGACGAGTATGAGTGATGTTTGTAAAATTCTGTTCCAACACATTACCGAACCAGTTTTTTGTATAAATAAAAGAAGCACAATTATACAACTGTGCTCCCAAAAATTTATTTTAATTTAAACCGTATTTGGCTGAAGATATCATGATTCCGAAAAAACGGAACAGATGTTCAGTCAATACACTACAAAATTAATATAATTTGTGATAACTATGGTAATTTTGAAGCTTTTATTTGAATATTTTCAAGATAATAAATGACTTCCTACAATTTTACAAATTTTAGAACCACAGGATACCTGGCATTCATTTTAATAAAATAAATGCCAGCCGACAGATCTGCCACATCTATCGTGTCTGCCCCAATGATGTTAGTCTGCAATACAAGCTGCCCGACAAGGTTGGTAATGCTTATATTATGTACTGCCTCATCGGTAGTTTGGATGCTTAAATGCTCTATTACCGGGTTGGGGTAAAGCAGGTTGCTCTGGCTGGTATTAGGATTTTGGACAATGCTTTTTTTATCAAGAACAATGGTTTGCTGAAGATCATTATAGCCACTGATTGGGTGCCACAAGCTGTCGTTCGCTAACCGGATGCTGTAGTCAGAAATTTTGCTTAACACCGAATCCTTGTCGGGTAGCCAGAGATAGAGCCTGAAAGTACCTGATACTCCGGGTGAAATGTTGTGCCCAATCACTGTGCCCCAGCTCCAGGTTCTGACATCAGTATTAAGTGCAATAGGTGTTGTCTGGCCGTTTTCTGTATTTTCTAACACCAGAAAAACCGGTCGTCTGTCAAACGCTCTTGCGTATCCTTGATTCTTGATTTCCAGCTCAATGTTAAAATTATCCTACTGGACATCAACAGTTGATTTGATCAAAACAAAGCAGTAACCCAAGCTGCGAAGCATCTCCTGGTAAACACTGTCGTCCATGTTATTCCAGAAGGCAGGATGATAGTCGCGGTTGATACTTGACCAATGGCTATCATTCATTTCAAACAAGGCATTCGAACCCTTGGTACGAAGACCGCCATCACAGGGATTCAAGCCATTTGTTTCGCCTGACAAGGGCAGGTACTTTGATTCGTTTGCCAAAAATTCATAATCGTCTGTCGTTAATGGGTTATCGCATTGTTCCTTTACTTCGAAAGTACCCTGATCACCCCAATCATTGAGAAAAGCATCGTTGTAAAAACCAATACGTGCTTGTGGGCTCGATTGGTAAGCCGTAGCCGGTGTTAACGGAAGATCGCCATACAAGTATTTTTTGATGGCTACAGTGCGTACTTGTAGAGCTATATCCGGATGGGTAGCTGCAAGCAGAGAATCAAGTACTTCCTTGCGGTTGGCCCATTGAGTCGGCGAGATGATTCCTTGTGTCCCGAATTCATCGGAATTGGTATAGTACCATTCACCCCAAGTGCCAATAAAGCCGGCTTGAACAGAGAAAATAACATCCTTGTTCTGGTTTAACACAGACGAAAGCTGAGAAATATGCGACAGAATCCTATATTTTTTGGGTTGTTGTGGTGCATTGTCCTGTGTGTCAGAATATGAAAATCTGACAATTATTTTCATACCTGCCTGCCTAACATGATCAAAATCTGTGCGGATGTTATCCAGATATACTGGATTGATATCTTTGTCGATAAAAGATGATAGTAGAAAAGTTCTATACACCACAGTAATTTTATCCGGACTGTTTTTCCATTCTGTCAAGAATGCCGGGGCAAGATTATTGTAGCCAACTACCGATGAATATTCTTCATCCGTTATTGAATATTTATACAACCCCCGTCCAGGGTTGGCAATTACTTCAGTAGATGGTTTGTACAGAACTGTTTGCCCCGACAAGTCAGATACTAACAATATGACTACTAAAACAATCCACTTTGAATAAAAATTGATAGCCCCATTCATTTTAAGCATCAGACAAAACACCCGAAATTAATTTCAAATCATGCTCGATTTCAATTACTGCCCACCTGATGGGCCACGAGGACCGGTAGTACTGCAGTCAAAATTACCACCAATCATCGGTTGGGCTTCGGTTAATACTACATTTACTTCTACATCCTTATCCGGTGCCACATTATTAAGTACAACCACTACTGTTTCGGAACTTGAAATGGCAAAACCTATTCTGACTGTTCCTCCTACATGTGCAAAACAAGCGTTATAACTATTGTTTTGATTTTGTACAGAACCATTTGGTCCATAAACATTGCCGTCAAATATGCTGATGGTACTGGAAGGATTGCTTCGGTTAGAAACAGTGCCACGGACATTTAACTTGCCCGTACCACAGGAATTACTGGTATTACATTTTCGAACTACTTCAACACAACTCAACCATAGGTTATTTGGTATTGCGTTGACGGTAAATGAGTCACATTCTATATAGTCCAGTCGCACAACATCAAGATGGTTTTTTACAATAAAGACTTTATTTCCGTCGTCTATTTTCCCACTTATCATCTTACCTTCTTGCGTCGTTAAGGAATATCCAACCGATATATTCTTTGAATCTTTATTTTTTGAAGGTGAAAGCTTTAGGCTATAAGGGCCATCTTTAAAACCCTTAAACTGTGTCTTGGGGCTGCAAGAGGATAAAAATAAAGATGCGAGTAAACACAAAATGATTGTTTTGAAAATAAGTGCT
>WBZR01000712.1_pt1 | contig 49018 bp, 44 predicted proteins | sample 5204231 | NCBI WGS metagenome assembly WBZR01 (sample SAMN12412403, study PRJNA552823) | activated sludge metagenome | isolation source: activated sludge from anammox sidestream of wastewater treatment plant... | place: USA: Virginia | collected 2017-08 | reverse complement strand
GCCTACTACAATGTAGCTGCATGAGCCTTATTGCTTCATTCGATAATGTAATCATTGTAATTTTACTTATTTTTGTCTGCGACAAAGATAAGCTTTTTTTGGGGAGTTTAATTAAAAAATGTTCCTTGGTTGAAAAAGAAGACTATTACATAAACGAAAAAGGACAATGGGTATTCACAGAAATATATCACTTAAAACGCGGCTATTGCTGTAGAAATGGTTGCAAACATTGTCCTTATGGATACAGAAAAGATAACTAAAGATGAACAAAGATTTTTTTCCGAAACGTATAGTTTGCCTGACTGAAGAACCAACCGAAACACTTTATTTATTGGGAGAACAAGATAGAATTGTTGGAATTTCGGGCTTTACAGTTCGCCCTGCACAGGCTAGAAAAGAAAAACCCAAAATATCTGCGTTTACATCTGCAAACATTGATAAAATTACAGCGTTAAAGCCCGATTTGGTTATTGGTTTTTCAGACATACAAGCCGATATTGCAAAAGAATTGATTGGAAAAGGAATTACCGTTTGGATAAATAACCACCGAAGCGTTGAGGAAATCTACAAAATGATTATTCAACTTGGCAGTATAGTGGGCAAAAGCGATGAAGCAATTACCCTGGTTAATCAATTTCGCGCGAACATTGAGAAAATATGTAGCAACAATCGCAACAAGGTCATAAAACCCAAAGTTTATTTTGAAGAGTGGTATGATCCATTGATTACAGGTATTCGTTGGGTGAGCGAACTGATAGAGTTGGCAGGAGGAATTGATATTTTCAGCGAACGAAAATATGCCTCATTGGCAATAGACAGAATTATTGCAGATAACAAAGAAGTTGTTGATCGTAATCCCGACATCATTATTGCTTCTTGGTGCGGTAAAAAGTTTAAGAAAGAACGATTAACACAGCGTGAAAACTGGGACAAAATAAATGCAATTAAAAATGATTTTGTATTTGAAATAAAATCTGAAATCATTTTGCAGCCTGGACCTGCATCTGTTAGCGATGGAATTGAGAAAATATCTGAAATTATTACTCAATGGCACAATTTTCAAGAACTTTGAAATAAGATTTAATGACAAAAGAACACAAAATTCAACAATCCGAAACAGGAATTTTCTAAGCCTTTTTTCTAAACGCTACCAAGCATTTCGTACACGATAGTTGGGCTATACTTGGGCAATATTGGGGCTTTGGACAGAATATCCAACATACCGCGAAGCGCCCAAAACGACAAAGAGGATATAAAAGGGTAGCTATACAAATAAGCCTTAACCACTCCTAACTATGCGAAGCAGCGATTTAGACCACATTTGAAAGGTATTTCCGATAGCGACCTGTCCAATTCTATGGACTTACAATGAGTGAAGCCTCTTTCATCACCGATACGAAGTTGAAGAGAGGGGGAAACAGCATCGCATTTCGAATATGCAACATAAATTCCGATTGTTGCAATTTTTTTAAGATGTTTGCAATGGAAAATTTCAGAACAACAACTGAGATATTGTCCTTCAAGCCCAGGATTTAACGTGTGTCTTGCCAGAAAGGTCTTGCCCAGACTTTGGTCTTTTTAACAATACACTTTTCGCAATAAAACCGAAACATTAAATATGGAAAAGGACATTTTTAAAACCATTTATAATTCAGATATTTAAAAATGAAAAAATCTGATATTAAAGAACTTCCTGAATACTTTGGTTATAACATCAATTTAAACGAAGATATTGAACTAGCGGAAGCATTTAACAATAGTCTGAAACAAATTGACGAACTCAATACAGACAAACTTAAACGAATTGGTTTAAAAGTGTATGCTGACGGGAAATGGACAGTCAATAAAATCATACAACATCTGACCGATTGGGAACGTATTTGGTGCTATCGAACACTTATTGCTGTTCGCAATGAAGGCACAATTCCCCCAGGTCTTGACCATGACATCATGGCAGACAACTCAAATGCAGATGAATTAACTGTCGAACAATTAGTTGCCGAGCTTCGTGCAGTGCGTGTGGCAACCAAAGCAATGTTTGACACATTTAACGACGAAATGCTTTTACTAAATTGCAAATTCAATAATAACCAAATGTCCATTTTGGCAATGGGTTTTAATTTACTTGGACATCAAATTCATCATTTTAAAATTATCGCTGAAAGATATTTCCCGCTTGACAATTAACAACAACGTATTGCCAACAAACAGGCTTTAAATGCTGGTAGCAAAGCAATGTCACGTTTTAAACCCAGCACGTAACCTTTCCCTATTTGTTGAGCAGGTATTTGATTATATCGGTAGTTGTGATAATGCCTACCACCCGCTCTCCATCCGTAACCGGAAAAGCGTGATATTCAGCCGAAGCCAGCTTGAGCGCCACATCGTCCACCAAATCATCATGTTGGACACTGACCGGCTTATAAATCATCACCTGGTCCAGCGTGAGCATATCGAACATAGCCTCATCAGCACCTGATTCTCCTTCATAGAGATCGCCAAAACTCAAGCGCATGATATCAGTCTTACTGACGATGCCAACCAACTTTCCATTGTCAACCACGGGCAAGTGGCGAATATGCTTCTCCTTCATAATAGAATTGACATGACGCAAACTATCTTTTCTGTCAGCTGTCAATACATTGCTGGTCATTACCTCAGATACCAATTTTCTTGTCTCCATCTCAAATCTTTTTATAATGAGTAAAATTCGTCAAGTCATCAAATAAAATTTATGATTCTGCTCATAGTCTTTCAAGATTTTGAGTTTTCTTAAGTATTCTTCATTAATAGTCAGTAAATGGCAAATCCGATTTTTTTTACATTTTCTGGTTAAAAGTAATGATTGTGGCTCTGATATTGGTACCATTTAGAGAGATAAGAGGCAATTTGACGTGGATAGTTACAATTTTTCAAATAACTTTGCCATCCGAATTGAACCATGTCAGGATTTCCTAAATTTTTCCATCATTTTGATCAGCCAACGGAAGGCATTTCTCTCCCGCAGCGCTTTACCTTTCCTTTTTATTACGAGCCGCACCCATTGGCTGTACTGGCTGCCGACCAATTACAACACTATCTCGAAACCCAGGCAAATTGGGAAAATTATTTTGGGTTGAATGGTGAATCATCCAAAGCCGCGCCGGGCAAAATGTTCGGAGTGCTGATCGTCATGTCCGATAATGGAACACTCGGGTTTTTGGCCGCTGTATCCGGGAAACTGGCAGGTAGCAACCAACACGACTATTTCGTCCCTCCGGTATTTGACATGCTTACTGAAGGAGGATTTTACACAAAGGGGGAAGCCGAACTCAATAGTCTCAACCGGGAAATATACCTTATGGAGAATGATCCCGGTTATATTGAAGCATTGAATTCCCTGACAACTATCGAAGAAATCTCAAAAAAGGAAATCAGCCATATCAAGGAAAAAATAAACTTCAATAAAAAACAGCGAAAAGCAATACGGCACGCTTCTGCCGATGCAGACCTCCCTGTTTTGGAGGACAAACTAAGCCACGAAAGCAAGATGGAGCAAATCCATCTGAAACGAAGGCAACGATATTGGAAGGAAGAGACAGAAAAAGCAACGGAGACAATTCAGCATTTTGAGCGCGACATCCATGCCATCAGGGAAGAGCGAAAAGCGAAATCTGCAGCACTACAGAATCGACTTTTTGAAAATTATTCCTTCTCCAACCATGTCCTGGAAAAGAAATCGCTGCTTGATATTTTTGTAAAGGAAGAAGGCAAGATCCCGCCTTCCGGTGCAGGTGAATGCGCCGCACCCAAACTATTGCAATACGCCTTCTTACATGATCTGCACCCTATAACCATGGCTGAATTCTGGTGGGGAAATTCGACTGAACAGGAAGTCAGAATACACAAGAATTTTTATCCCGCCTGCAGACAAAAATGTGCGCCCATCCTGCGACACATGCTCTCCGGTATGGATATCGATCCCAACCCTATGGATGCCGACCCAAACCCTTCAAAAAAGATTTCTGTGATATACCGGGACAACGATATCGCTGTCATTGTGAAACCTCACGAACTGCTGTCTGTTCCCGGAAAGAATGTGCGGACAAGCGTCTATACCCAGGCCATCAACCTATTTCCGGAAGCTACAGGGCCATTGATTGTGCATCGGCTCGACCTATCGACTTCCGGATTGATGGTGATTGCACTGCACATCGACGCATACCGATACCTTCAAAAACAATTCCTGCGCAAAACAATCGACAAAACATACATCGCGATTCTTGAAAAGGATATATCAGGCACTTTCCCGACAGAGGGCTCCATCAACCTGCCCTTGAGAGTTGACCTGGAAGACCGGCCTCGTCAGGTCGTCTGTTATGATTATGGCCGCATGGCGCTGACGGAGTATAAGATTCTGGATATTGTCGATGGCAAGACGATCATACGTTTCCATCCAGTAACCGGGAGGACGCATCAATTGAGGGTGCACGCAGCACATCACCTTGGCCTTAATGCGCCCATAGAAGGCGATGACCTGTATGGAACCAAAAAGGACAGGCTGTACCTGCATGCCGAAACACTTATCATCAGGCATCCAACTACAAAAGAATTGATGACCTTCCATTGTGAGGCGCCGTTCCATAATGAGCATTCTTTCAATATTGCTTCGGAAAAAATTTAAGCGGAGCTTGTTTGGTGGATATGGATAAATATGAAAACCGAATATATCTCCAAAGCAGCCTCTGATGGGAGAAATGTCGATTGAGTACAAATTATTAGGTCATAGGCGCGACCTTTTGGGAAAATTGCAGGAATCATCTGAAGATTGATAAAATTGAATATAGGCGCGATATAACCACAGTTTGCCCAGGCAGGCACTTCCAGATATGCCACAGGGAAAAGAGACAGAGTGAAATTATCTACTTTTTGCCGAAATTGCAAAATAAAGATACTTTTGTACTCGGAAAACAGACGACTGTGAGTGCAAAAACAAGAAGAATAATCCTCCTCGAAATTCTATGGATAACCGGAGCCTCTATACTGGCCCTGATCGTCATGGCTCCTATATATGCTCATGCGAGGGAATTTCCATTCTATCTGGACAATTTCATCTTTGTCTTTGCCTTGTTTACCTATGCGCGATTCATGTTCTTCGTTTCCACTTCTGCATTGACCTTGCACATAGGAGTTAAACTGTTTTTCCTGGCAACAGCCTTTCCGGTCACCTTTTTGCTGTTGGATCAATTCAATAATTTCAGGACCTATATCGACAACCACGGCACACAACCTATCTTTGGGCATCTGTCTGACCAACTTCAGATCCAGAATGATATCTATCTGAAAAATGAAATGGTGTTGTTTGGCGTCGGTTCGATCGTAAGCTCGATTATTTTTCCGCTATTTCTGGTGTACAGTATATGGGTGTTCAGGAATAAAGGAAGGCACGTCTGACCAGGGCACTTCTGTCAATTCTGGTTATACATATCATTCAGAGCTAATTATACATTATATTTTTATAAATAGTATTAAGATCGCAGTTCCAATATCTGCCGTCAAGTTATTTTAAAATTACGGTATCAGGTAGCTATTCACGTCAAATTGGGTTAACCTTCTATAAGCCAAAAATATCTGGGAACTGGAATTGATATTTAATCACAAAATCGAATAGCAAAACACGAAATGTCTTTCGTACTGTATATTTCTCCGGACAGCCGGGACAGGCGTGGTGGAAGGAGAATCCTGGAGTCTTTAGTTATACCTAAAAACCAGCTTTGCAATATTGACACCTGGCTAATGAAAGTTGACCACTAAGAAAGTTTTCCTACCACGAAATGTCACAAAAAGCACGAAATTCTTTCGTGCCACTTTGCGTACACTCCCGGACGGTCAGGACAGGCGCAGTAGAAAAAAAGAAAAAGTGAACTCGTTCCTATCAGGTGTATAGATACCATCATACTTCTTAAAAGTTGAATAGTTACTGATTTTGATATTGAATTCCTTGGTAAATTTCCCCATTTACTGTTTTGTTTCACAGGACTTTTGCTTCGCTTCAGCAATTTTCAAGACATATTTTTTCACAAATATTTATCTTCGTTCAAGGTTAAACTAAATTATGGCATCAGGAATTTTTGCAGTATTAGACGACATTGCCACTTTGATGGATGATGTCGCAATGGCAAGTAAGATAGCGACACAAAAGACTGCCGGCATCCTCGGTGATGATCTTGCGGTCAATGCAGAGAAAGCTACCGGCTTTGTTGCTTCCCGTGAGATTCCGGTACTTCTTGCCATTACGAAAGGCTCATTCATCAATAAATTGATCATCATACCGATCGCACTGGCACTCAATTATTTTTTTCCGATTGTCATCAAATACATTCTCATCGCAGGCGGTTGTTATCTTGCTTATGAAGGTGTCGAAAAAGTGGTTGAATATTTATTTCACCGCCCCAAAAAAGGTAACGCCTCTGATAATAGCATAAAGCCAGATGATGAAATATCTGAAAAACAAAAGGTAAAATCCGCCATTACCACTGACTTCATACTATCCATCGAAATCGTAATCATAGCCTTGGGTACTGTACTGGGCAAGGAATTGGTTGTTCAGGCGATTACTGTTACGGTTGTGGCTTTTGCAGCTACCATCGGCGTATATGGCCTTGTCGCAATGATTGTACGGATGGATGATGCGGGATATTTCCTGATCAGACATTCCAAGGCAAATAGTTGGAAGTCCAAGATGGGCAATATACTTGTCAAGGCATTGCCCTACGTCATCAAGATGCTCGCCGTAGTGGGAACCATCGCCCTCCTCGTTGTATCGGGAGGGATTTTCGTACACTATATTGATTATATTCACCATCTGTGGCCAAATTTTCCCAATATACTGAAAGAATTGACCTTTGGCACCGGCATCGGTTTAGTCATGGTACTGATTCTATCCGGCGCCAAATGGTTGGGCAAGAAACTGAAAAAAGCGACTGCATGACGATAGCGTAATAGGTGGTGGAACAATTCCTTTAACCTTTTGTAAAAACAATATCTGTTACTTAAATATTGGTAACTATTCACCTCAAATTGCTATGATTCTTCTAAATGCTATTATTTAGCTGAGCTCCGGAATTTTATAAAACCCCAAAATTATATTGCATGCCACGAAAAGCTTTTCTCTCCTTGAATTTTCACGGACAGCCGGCACAGGCGTGGTGAAAAAAAGAAGACGCGCTCTCTTTCTTATCAGCTGAATAGTTACAAATATTGTATTGACCGTCAACAATAAACTCTGTGCTCTTCGTCGTACAAGACTTCCGCTTCGCTCCAGCTCGTTCTCCTTTTCCCTTAAATCATATATTCAGAGGGCGCTTCCCTGTGGCGTCCAAAGCTGCCTCCTTCATTGCTTCGGTATAGGTAGGGTGCGCATGTGAAATGATGCCTATATCTTCTGCTGAAGCCCTGTATTCCATAGCGACAACGGCTTCGGCTATCATATCTGCAGCTCTTGGGCCTATCATGTGAACACCGAGGATCTCATCCGTGTTTTTATCTGCCAGTACTTTGACAAAACCGGCTTCATCACCGCTTGCCTTGGCTCTTCCCAATGCCTTGAATGGGAATTTACCAACTTTATAATCCACACCGCGCTCTTTTAGTTGGGCTTCAGTCTCACCTACAGCGGCGACTTCAGGCCAGGTATATACCACACCCGGAATCAGATTATAATTGATGTGTGGCCGCATTCCCGCTATCGATTCTGCTACGAAGACGCCTTCTTCTTCAGCTTTATGGGCCAGCATCGCCCCCCTTACTACATCACCGATGGCGTATATATTGGGAACGTTGGTCCTCATGTGGTCGCCCACCTCTACACGGCCCTTAGGATCAACAATGATACCGGCAGCCTCAGCGTTGAGACCATCTGTATAAGGGCGCCTTCCTATGGCGATCAGGCAATAATCCGCATCGATTTTCTTGATTTCTTCAGTGCCGTTCTGTTTAAACTCAACAGTGGCTTTGGTTTTGGTGGATTTGACAGTAGTGACGGCATGATTGAGGTGGAAAGTAAATCCTTCTTTTTTCAGGACTTTCTGCAATTCCTTTCCACAATCAACATCCATGGTGCCGATGATCTTATCGGTAAATTCTACAACATCGATCTTAGCGCCGAGTCGGGCATATACCGATCCCAGTTCGAGACCGATCACACCTGCACCGATGATGACCATACTTTTGGGTATCTCACCCAGTACAAGCGCTTCAGTCGAGGTAATGATCCGCTTTTTATCATAATTGAATGCCGCAGGAGTGATGGGCTTGGACCCGGTTGCTATGACGAAATATTTGCTCTCCAGCGTGGTCTCTCCTTCATCTCCCTTAACCTTGATATGTGTAGAATCAATGAAAGAACCCATTCCGTAATGAACATCGATCTTATTTTTAGACATGAGGTAGGAAACGCCCTTGCAAACTGTATCCACGATATTCTTTTTGCGTTCGAACATTTTTTTTGCATCCATCTCCACTTTTCCCACGTTGATACCGTGTGATTCCATCTGATGTACTGCATTGAAATAATGTTCGGATGAATCCAACAGCGCCTTGGATGGGATACAACCTACATTGAGGCAGGTACCTCCCAAGGATTTATATTTTTCAACAATAGCGGTTTTCAATCCCAGTTGCGCACAACGAATGGCGCAAATATAACCACCCGGGCCTGAACCAATTACTACTACGTCGTATGTCATGTTTATTATTATTTTATTTATTCAATTCTAAGTATTTGCAGGTGGCTCAGCATTTCCGTTGTTTGGTCGATTATCCGGACGGCGTTGCTGATTCCGATGCTTTTTCTTTTTATGCTGATTATTGGGCTTTTCTTGATTTTGACCAGGAGCTACAGGTCCTTCACCGGATTTTTCCCGCGGTTCAGCCTTCCTGCCTTGTTGGTCAGTTCTTGCCTGCTGTGGCTTTCCACCTTGGTTTCTATTATCCCGAGATTCGTTCCTGCGGTTATCTTGTCTGCGTTCAGTATTGTCCTTCGTTTCAGTGCCGGACGTCTTTCTGTGCTCCGGTTTTTGGCCCTCCTGTCTTGAAGGCCTGTTTTCCGGATTCTTCTTTTTCTTTTTCTTTCTTTTTTTCTCGTCAGGCAACTCAATGTGTCCGGTAAGATCTTCAGATTTTATGACTGTTTCATCCTCGAAAGATTCAACCCGGGTTGATTGGATGTCAACAGGCATATTACCTTCATCAATGTCTGATTTTATTTTAATCACCTCATCCACTCTCAGGGTGATGAACGCTTCCCTTCCCTTCTCGTCCTTCTTGATGTAAAACATCAATTTTTTAAAAATATCGGTTTTGATCAGCCTTGCATGACCACCATGATATTTGAGCACGTCGGCATTGGTAGGGAAATCCTCCAGTGCCTCCATATACACATCGAGTTCGTAATTGAGACAACACTTGAGTCGGCCGCACTGTCCGGACAATTTCGCCTGGTTGATGGCAAGATTCTGATATCGTGCCGCATTGGTAGTGACTGACTTAAAATCAGTCAACCAGGTAGAACAACACAATTCACGGCCGCAAGAACCCAATCCTCCGATCCGTGAAGACTCCTGACGGGATCCTATCTGCCGCATCTCAATCTTAACCCTGAATTCCTTGGCATAATGCCTGATTAGTTCACGAAAGTCCACCCTTCCCTCAGCAGTATAATAAAAAGTGGCTTTCTTAAGGTCTGCCCGATAATCCACATCGCCGATCTTCATATCCAGACCGAGTGTAGCAGCTATTGCACGTGCACGGACCAGGGTATTGCGATTCATCCCGACTGCTTGTTCGAGTTTTGTCAGATCATGCTGACTAGCCAATCTGATGACTGGTCTCAGAGCCGAGTTGGGATCGACGGATTTTTTCTTCATTTGGATCGGGACCAAAGCGCCCTTCAATGAAATCCTACCCAAATCGTAGCCCCCATCAGCTTCGACAACAACGTCATCACCGATTTCTGCCTGATAAGTATCCTGAAGTCTGAAAAATGACTTATGTGCACCGTTTCTGAAACTTACCTCAACCAGATTGATCTCGGTGGGATCTTCCAGTTCCATTGTTGAAAGCCAGTCAAATGTATTTAGCTTATTACATCCCGAAGTGCCACAAACGCCATTGGACCTACAGCCTTTGGGCTTGCCTTCTTCGGTACTGCAACTATTGCAACCCATGATTATATATATTTTAATGAGCAATCACGCTGCAAATCGCTTTCCGTTGAACAACCGATGTATATGACCGGATGTATATATCAACTGCATCTTTGTATTGCAATTCCTCTCGGTTAAAAAAATTTCCCTGTCCAGTATGTTGACCAACTCTTCTATGCTTTCAAAACTCAACAGTGGACAAAGACGGGCGGCGACATCGGCCATTTCTTTCGGCAGGCTGATGCTCTCCGCGCCATAATTGTATTTTATTTTTAGCATTTCATTGACGAAATGAATGCCAAATTTAAAAATATATTTTTGAACTTCCCTCGTATATGTGGCGAAGTGTTCTACCCATCTCAATATTTCTGTGTGATTGAAGGAGTAACAGAGGCGGAGCCAGGTAACAAATTCGCTGTTTTTCTCCAAATTTCCTTCATTGAATAGCGATAGTGCTTCTACCATACTACCCCGGGAAAGATAGGCTGCCAATGTAGCTTCCTCCTTTGTTTTACCAAAAAACCCCTCCAATATTTTTTGAACACCGGCTGTATCGAATGGTTCAACCTTGAATAGCTGGCATCTTGACAATATTGTCGCCAACAAGCGTTCCTGCTCCTCTGCCACCAGAATGATATAGGTATCTCCGGGTGGTTCTTCCAAGATCTTCAACAGGCGATTGCTCTCCTTGCCCAGATACTCGGGCATCCATAGAAGCAAGACCTTTCGGTCGGATTCATAGGGTTTCTTCTGTAGCTTGCGTTGTATCTGCGTGCATTCGAATGCGGTGATGTTGGGTTGTTTATTTCCCGCATCCTGTTTCATGGCCCATTCAAATACGTTCATATACGGGTTCTCGCGAAACGCTCCCTTCCAAGCCTGCAGGAAATCATCCGATTGAAAATCCCCGCTTCCTTCCTTAACGAATGGAAACGAGAAGAAGATATCCGGATGTGTGAAGTTGGCCGATTTGCGGCATGAATTACATTGACCACACACGATACCTTCTTTGTTGTTCTCGCACATCAACAATCTGGCAGTAGCATAGGCAAGACGCAGTTTTTCGCTGCCTTCTGGACCGATAAACAAGGTTGTATGCGGAAACTGACCACCGGCAACAAGTGCCGCAATCTCCCTCTTCACATTATCCGAACCCTGAATATCCTGTATGGTAAACATTGCTTGCAAATAAACGCCCCAAAGGTAAGAAAAATTGAGGGAAGGCCACCATTCATTTTATTGGACAGCTACTTCTTACCTCATTGATTTCAAAATTCCCGATTCTCTGCCACCATTTTTATGCTCAATATATTGAACAGCAAGGACTATAAGTCAAGTAAGCGGTGCTATCGTGATCGTGCATCCATATCGAACTTTCATTCAGGCAAAATATAAAACAACGATACGGCCAAATTTTATTTGTAATCAAGCTTTTCAGGAGCGCTATCACCCAAATAAAATAATTTTTTGAGACGCTATCAGGAGAAGAAAATTTGGATTAATCCCGCCAGCAACCCAGCAACCCACCAATCAGCAAATTCGCAAATCAGCAAAACAGCAAATCAGCAAATTCGCAAATTCGCCACCCAGCAACCCAGCAAATCCGCGCTCCCGCAAATCTCCAACCCCACCAATCCGCCACTGCCATCTCTATCCAAACAGCCCTCATATCCAAATAAAATTCTTCACCTAACGCTCACATCGCCTTTGCCCCCAAATAAAATAAATTTTTGAGGCGCTATCAGGAGAATAAAATTTGGAAAGTTAGGGAAAAATCGCCGACTAGCCCAGACACTCCCACGCCTCATCGGATATCATTCAACGCACCCGGTTTGTTTGATCCCTAATACGTTTATCCCAGACCTTTTTCTTTCTTTACGGCATAATGATCAATCTAGCCCACATTCCGTTGTCAAACCGGATGACAAAAACACCGGTGCCGCATTGGTCACACCGGTAGAGCTTATTCTCCCGACCAACGACAAATCGCATCATCTCCCGGCCATTCATGTCGATTATTCGGGCCGGTGTACCCGGCTTGATCTTATCGCCCGGATTGATATAGAACATGCCGCCCTTTGCCGGATTCGGATAGATGGCCGATGATATATCCTCTGTATGGGTAGAGAGTTCATCCAAGACAAAGACACTGACCTCATCGGTATCTTTTGCTCCCATATCATCGGTGACAATAAGCCGGAAGGTATAGGTACCTTTGACAAGGTTTGAGACAGTCGGTTCCGGAGAGTTGTTCCCGATGATGGTAGCGATATCGGGCGTCGTGCCCACCTGTTCCCATACGTAGGAGATGATTGTTCCATCCACATCGCTGCCACTACCATGCAATACTGTAGCATCAGTCGGCAACTTGATCGTGATGTCGGGGCCCGCATTTGCTACCGGCGGAATGTTCGCCAATCGGTTGACTATAACATGCATGGTGTCAGAACCCTTCAGCCCGTCATTGTCAGTCACGGTCAATACAAACACATAGGTACCTTCTACCAAGCTTCTGACAATCGGATCCGCAATATTCGAATCAGAAAATTCTGCTATGGACGGTTGGCTTCCAATCTGTTTCCATCCATAGGCAACAACCGTACCGTCCTCGTCAGTACCATTGCCATGCAGCTGTACGCTGTCCTGTGGCAGATTGATGAATAAATCAAAACCGGCATCAGCTACAGGAGCTTTCAGTGGAATCGTATCCACCACGATTTGAATAGTGTCTGAACCAGTTGCAAATTCGTTGTCGCGTACCGTAAATATAAAGGTATAGGTTCCATATATAAAGCCTCCTATGATCGGATTGGCAATATCCGGATTGGAGATTACGGCTGTATTGGGCGTATTTCCCAATTGCTGCCATTCGTAACCGACGATAACCCCGTCATCGTCATGACCGGTTCCATGTAACTGTGCGCTGTTGGTTGGCAAAGTCACGTGAATATTTCCACCTGCATTCGCGATTGGTTTGTGATTGAAGCTGTCTCTGACAAAGATGACGACATCGTCCGAGCCAGTAGCTCCATAGTCATCTTTAACCGTGAGCCTGAAAGTATAGTGTCCGTATATCAAATTCGATACGATCGGATTGGGTATGTGGCTATCGGAAAATACCGCTTGCGAAGGGGTATCACCAACCTGCTGCCATTGATAGGAGATAATGCTTCCATCGGCATCACTACCGCTCCCATGGAGTTGATAGGTATTCTGTGGTAAGGCAATGGTTGCATCCGGACCTGCATTGGCGATCGGAGCTATATTGAATGTATCAAACACGATCAGTGTCATTTCATCTTTTCCTTCGCTGCCTTCATTATCCGTGACTGTCAATCTGAAAGTATAGGCTCCTCTGATGAGGCCTGAAACTATAGGGTTGGAAATATTGGGATTGGAAATGATTGCTGTGTTGGGCGTATCGCCTACCTGCTCCCAGGTATAACCGACGATATAACCATCCGAATCCGTACCGCTGCCGCTGAGCTGATAGCTGGTCTGAGGAATCAAAATGGTGGCATCTTCACCAGCATTGGCGACGGGCCTGATATTGCCTACGATATCTACGATTACATTCTGATCGACCGAATCGGATAAGCCATTGTCATCCGTCACGATCAGCCGTAAGGTATATACGCCGAGTATCAGATCACTCAAAAGCGGATCCGGGCTTGTCGGGTCGGAGATCGTCGCAACCGACGGCAAATTTCCTATTTGTTTCCAGTAAAATGTGATTGGTCCTCCTTCCGGATCGGTTCCTGTCCCATTCAACCTAATGGAATCTTCGGGCAAGACAACACGCAGGTCGTAGCCTACATGAGCGACAGGCGGAAGATTGACAGGCGGCAGGACAATGACATGCACATCATCATAACCGGCGGCGCCCTCATTATCGACAGCCTTCAGCGTAAAGGTGTAAATGCCTTCTATCAGGCCTCCCACTGTCGGATTTGGAATCGAAAAGTCTGAAAAAGCTGCAGGAGCCGGATTACCCGGATCTTGACTCCAGGTAAAACTTACCACAGATCCATCCGGGTCAAACGCAGTACCGGCAAGTTGGACGGAATTATCAGGTAAATGTATGGTAATATCCTCGCCTGCAATGACGACAGGTGGTTGATTGGCAGGATTGACAGTGACTGTGACCTGATCGGACCCGACAGCGCCTTGGTCATCCGTAACTGTCAGGGTGAATATATATACTCCTTCTATCAGATTGCTCACCACAGGATCAGGCAGTGTGAAATCCGAAAACGTCGCAGGTGCCGGATTGGCCGGGTCCGGAGTCCATTCATAACTCACAATCGTACCATCGGTATCGGTTCCGGAACCGTTCAACTGCACCGTATTTTCAGGCAGTCTGATGGTGATATCGGCTCCCGCATCGGCCACAGGAGGTTGGTTAGAGCCTGTATTGGTTGTATATTTCCATACATCCTGAAAGGCATCGTCCTCATCATGACCTCCAATAATAAAACCACTACCTAAGATACCGATACCTGCGGCTTCTCCACGGCCTTGTCCTGCAAAATCTTCTGCTTGTGTCCATGAGTCGGAAGTGGGATCATATTCCCATAAATCATTCAAATACTGATCCGTATCCACATTATATCCACCACAGATATAACTTTTTGAATCTTTGGTAAACACCGCTGGCAATTCACGTATAGCGCCCGGAAATACAGTTCCGGATGACCATGAATCCGCTACCGGATCATATATCATCAAATCATTCAGGTAGCTGTCATTCTCAAGACTATAACCACCACAGATATAACCTCCGGAGGCCACTGCAAAAGCCGCTGCTCCAAATCTTGGATCTCCGTTGATATCAGCCTTTTGTGACCAAGCATCCGTAACGGGATCATATTCCCAAAAGTCCGCAAGGCTCTGTATATTTTGATAATCAAGGCCCGTACCCATATATCCTTTATTGCCTATCGAGAACGATACACCTCCCACTCTTCCTGGGCCCGGCAAGTCACTTCTCTGCGTCCAGGTATCAGTCGCCGGATCGTACTGCCAAAAGTCGCTGAAAGTATTGGCATCATTGACTCCTCCGCCACAATATCCCTTGTTGTCAATAGAAAAGCCCAAACCATATGCTCTTGCTCCACCGGGGAGATCCGCTTTCTGCGACCATGAATCCGAAACAGGATTATATTCCCATAAGCTCGCCACATAGGCATTTGACAGGTTATTGATGCCACCGACAACATAACCTTTGCCTTGTATGGTAAATGTGGTTAGCCCACTCAAAGACCCGCCAGGAAAATCTGCTTTCTGAGTCCAGTTACCCTGTCCGGATAATGAAAATATGCATGTGACGGTATATACGATTGTAAATAAAAGGTTTTTCATAATAAGTAAATTTAGGATGGATTGGATTGGCAAATGATTTTAATAATTTAAACCCCAGGGATGAGAGGGTATGCTGCTTCAAGTGATATGAATATTTTCACAACAAACTTATAGAGTTGGGTATTCAAAATTTAATTAACTGCTTAGCCTCACAAATATACACATGATATTTGAATATAATATATAAAACATCCATAATTTTTAAATTTTACACAAGAATGAATGCATTGTAACTATTCACCTAATAAGAAAGAGTTTGAGTTTTTTTTATTCTACCACGCCTGTCCCGGCTTTCCGGGGAAATTATAAAACACAAGGTCATTTCGTGTTTTGCTATGCAATTTTGTGGTTGAATATAAATTCGGCGTCACAAGTATTGATAAGTCTTAGAAGGAATATAGTCAAATTGAAGTGAATAGTTACAATGCAATTACAATAAGTCGGCACGCTCCGGACACTATCACTTCTCTTGTCATACCGATCGATGCAATGGATTAAAAATGTGTTGGACAGAAATGATGCATAATTCATTTACCATATAATTTTGATGTGATTATAATATTACGTTATTTTGGATTTGAAAAAGGAATGATTTGAGTTTATTCAGAATTATACCGGACAGAATCGACGTAGTTCAAAAGAAAAATCGTCCTGACGACGAGAATTCCTGGCAATACAAGCTGTACGTCATCATTTTTCAGGCGAACACCAAAGCCGGCAAGACTTTTGATGTCATTTTGTCTGTCATGATATTGGTCAATATCGGCATTATATTGGCGGAAAGTATTGAGTCGGTCGCCGCAAAATATTTCTTCTTTTTCAGGCAGGCTGACCGGTTCTTCCTGGTTGCCTTTACCATAGAATACCTGTTACGGCTTTCCTGCGTCAAGGTAAAGAAGCAATTTGTAAAGAGTACCTTCGGGATTTTGGACCTGATCGCTATTCTCCCTTCCTACTTTGAATATTTCCTGCCGCAAAGTCACATGCTGATGATCATCCGCTCGTTCCGACTGTTGAGGATATTCAGGATATTCGGCATGGTCAAATTTTTGGAGGAAAGCCGCGAGTTGGTCTTTGCCCTGATCAGAAGTTTCAGGAAGATAGCCATCTTTCTTTTTTTCGTATTGATTCTGGCATTCTTACTTGGATCACTGATGTACCTTGCCGAATACCATTATAATCCGAGCTTTCATTCCATACCTCAAAGTATTTACTGGTCCATTGTCACATTGACTACAGTCGGGTATGGCGATATCACTCCAGCCACTCCGCTAGGAAAAATATTGGCTTCTTTCATTATGATTCTCGGTTATTCCATCATCGCTGTACCTACGGGAATTATAGGCGGAAATATCATCAAGGAGGCTAAAAAAATCAACAACAATCTGGTCTGTGATAATTGCGGGACTAAGGATCACAGTAATGATGCCGTTTATTGCAGACAATGCGGTGAAAGATTAAAACAGCCGCTTCTTTGAGATTATGCCTGATATCAATTCATTGATTTTTGGTTAAATATAGTTGCTGAATATCAATCTGAACCATTAAGATTGAACGATAGAGTCAATTTTTTGTAACTATGCAGCTGATAAAAAGAGAGCAAGTCTTCTTTTTTCTTCCACACTTTCCCGACCGTCCAGGAAAATACCCAGCACGAATAACTTTTCGTGTAATGAAATAAAATTTTGTGGTTAAATATAAATTCCCAGGCTCAGCTAATTAATAGCTTTTAGAAGGATCCTATCAATTTGAGGCGAATAGCTACAATATTATTAATCAATATCTCAGAAGGTCACCTCCTTCACCTTGGCCCAGATCGCCTCATGCAGCTGTCGGATAGGCAGTGTTCCATCCACCAAAACAATGTTCTCGTCCATTCCCGCAATATCAAAGGCCTTCATATATTCACGGTGCGTGCGTTTCATTTTTTCTAGATTTTCATAAATATCAAGGCTGGCACGGCTGTTTTTAATCCGCTCAAAGCATATCTCGGGATCGATATTTATATAAATAGTCAGGTCAGCGGTCAGGCGGCTCTTGCAGATGCTGTTGGCATGGATAAGCCATTCGAGGGAAACATACTCTCCCTGAAAAGCATAACTTGAAAAATAATACCGACTGGCAATGATGTTATACCCTTTTTCCATCAGGGCGAGCATACCCACCTCGGGATGCGTGATGTGATCCATCCGGTCGGCGACATATAAGGCGGCTACAGCAGCAGGATCAGTCGTTTCCGTACCGCGCATGATGTCCCGGATGATCCTCCCGATAAACCCATCCGTAGGCTCACTTGTGATGGCCACCGGCTTTCCCTCTTCAGACATCCTCTGTTGCAACAACTCTATCTGCGTGGTCTTGCCACTTCCATCAATGCCTTCGATTACTATAAAAATTGGCTTAGACATTCCATTGATTTTAAAAAAGAAGAAACGGATCAACCTTTACATCCCTTTCAATCCTTATTTTAGTGGCAAAGTTATGCTAATTGTGCATAATTATTAGCTCTAACAATTTATTATTCCGTGCGTTGTTAGGTATGAGCATGGAAGGGCGGTTATTGGCTATATGGGCAAACGGAAATTAATCGCAGTCCTTCCATGACTTATCAATCCATCAATTCAATGATTCGAATTCTGTGAATAGTGACTCCCAAAATATCGAACTCTCCGTCAGTGCAGGCGGAAAGCGCTATACAGCCGACCTTGACTATCCGATTGACATCTCGCTGCTTCTGCACAGTGGATATCCACAGGTCAATTGTTTCCGGGCACCCTATTTCTATGCATCACCTCATCGGGAAGGGGATCAGATCGGAAGTATCGCTCAAGGCGGACATGTCAATTTCTATGATGTGACGATCAATCCACATGGCAACGGCACCCATACCCAATGTGCAGGGCATATCGCCAAGGGTCATTATTACATCAACGATTGTTACAAACCGGAATTCCATCTGGCGCAACTGGTCAGTATCTTCCCTCAATTGTCCGATACAGGCGACAAGGTCATTCATGCCGAACAATTGTCCCTCTTGTGGGAGCCGGCCGGAGAGGAAGCCCTGATCATACGTACACTGCCCAATGGTCCGGAAAAAAGAAAAACCGAATACACGGACACCAATCCTGCCTATTTCAGTCGTGATGCCATTGAATTGATTGTCAGCAGGGGAATAAAGCATCTTTTGACCGACTTGCCATCGCTTGACCGAGAGGAAAACCAGGGTAAGTTTGAGGCATATAAAGCATTCTGGAATCATCCGGATATAGATTCACGGCTCGATTGTACGGTCACAGAATTGATTTTTGCAGAAAATTTTGTAGAAGATGGACTTTATTTACTAAATTTACATCTCTTAAATATACAGTTGGATGTTTCGCCCAGTAGGCCCTTATTATACAGATTGAAGTAACGATGGATTTTTCTTCAATATACGATTCTTCTATATTTGATCGGTTTCTGTCGATCGACTCCGGCTCCTGTCGGGAGTTGGTACATTTTTATGAAGATCATCGCAGTAAAATAGCCAATCTGGATGCTCGGCACCGCTTTGAAATTCACGCTTGTTATATAGAAGCTTTGTTTGAGATGGGCAAATTCAAGGAAGTCCTTTTCAATGTGGATGATTCCATTGAGACGGCTATTGAAATGGGCTTTTCCAGGCTTTACAACGTCGATATTTATTTCAACCTGTTGATGAAAAAAGCCGTCGCACTTCATGAAACAGGCAGGGTGGAGGACTCGCTGAATATCATCAAACAACTTTTGTCTATGTATCCTGACGAGCCCAATGTCAGATATTTTTTCAAAGAAATCATGATGAACCGCAGTCGCAAATTGGTTCTTCCTACTCGTGTTTTTTTCATTGCGGGAGTTATCACCACAACCATCCTTATGGCTTTTGAAGCATTGGTCGTCATGCCTTTTTACAATGATCTCATTGATCCGGTCTCAGGAGTCAGGAACATACTTTTCCTGTTTTCTGTTCTGATTTTCGTATCGGGTGAGATATCCAGATTCCTGTTGGTGGAATGGCATACCCTCATTCAAATCAAGATGATCAAAAGGCAAAAACCATTCGTGGCCACAAAAAGCAATACTTCCCCTAAAGCCATCAGGGATAGGAAGTAGGCTTGAATAGCTTAGCGGAATAAAAATATACCTGACCTTTCTACCAGAAAGATATCAATTATCCGGAGTATTAGCCTTGGCAGGATCAACCCCCTCAATGGCTTCCTTTTTATATTTACGTAAAAAAGAGGAAAAGAAATTCCTCAATCCTTTGAATCTGTCCCTCTCAAGAAGGAAAGAAATAATCTTCTTTTCGGCTTTGTGATGCAGCGGGAAGATGACTGAAATCAGGGCTACCTTGACAAGGATCAATTTGATCACATCATTGTGTAACGCATTGTGCAATCTCCGGTCAACAAGCAATATGATGAATTCGAATAAAATAATGATCGAAAGATATCCCATCGACCTGATCCACCAGGCAGGCAATTTAAAATTGGCCATCACCAGAAGAGCCATAAACACAAGTAAAATGGCCAATGCTATGATCTGCAATTGGACGTTCTGTTTGCGGTTATTCTCTTCAGTTGCTTTTTGGTGTTTCAACTCATATACGGAAAGGATGTTGCTCAGTTCCAGCTGACGGATGTTTTGCTCCTTGTTGATCTTCATCAGCTTCATATTTACGGTATCCTTTTTTTCCAGTAAGTTGATAAGGCCGGATGTATTTCTTTGCGCCTTGAAATAACCTGCGATTTTTTCGATCAAAGTATTCTGAAGAACAAGATCGTGGCCTTTACCCAACAGATCGAGGGCTTTCTTATAGGATGGGACACTCTGGCTTCCCAATCCTAATTTTTCAAGCAACTCTCCAAGTCTGTAATAATAAAGGGCTTTGTAGAAATCATTCTTTCCATCCATTAGCTCTCCGGCTTTTGCATAGTAAATCAAAACACTATCTTTATTGACCTTATTCATCTGTATATAAGACAACATTCGATAATAAATGGACGGGTCCGACGTTTTCAGTTGATTGAGTAAGCCGGGGTGCCTATCATAATAATCTTCGACTTGCTGAAAGTCGCCGGTATTGATCAATGCTGTCCTGGCCTGCCCCTGAGCTATTTCATCGAGCAACTCATATCCGTGTTTTTCAGCATATAAAGATATAAATTCCGCCAGTTTATGGTTGCATTCGGGTCAAATAACTGGTTGTATATTGGCAATTTATTAGCCAGCAGGAAATAGACCCGGTTAGAATCCAGTGGATTACCTGTTGCCTCGATGTGATTTTTTAACTGATCGATATAATCCAGCGCTTTATCATATTGCTGTTCAAAATAATAAAAATCGGAGATATTGAGAAGGCTGACCTGATAGATCGAATCATAATTATGTCCCAATGACCTGTACATTACATCGAGCAGTGATTTCAACTGCTCAAACGGCCTCTCCCGTACTCCAAAATTTTTGGCTTCTATGAGTTCCTTTTTTAAAAAAAGTTCAAGATTATTACCGTCATATACGGAGAGTCGATTAAGATATCTGTCACTTTGGCCTGTATCGTGTATTTTCGTATAATAGTCAGCCATGGCGAGGTCCAATTCATCGGTCAATGATGTACTTCCGGAAAGCCCTGCATTGTATTTGGCGGTATTATAGAATTCAAGGGCCTGTGCTTCATTCTCCGGTTTGGAACTGGAATATTTCAAGGAGTAAATATACGCAAGGGTTATTTGATCGCTTCTGCCGGATTCGACGGCTACGTTGATTGCAAGATCAAACAAGGAATCTCCTTTATTAGTGTAGCCAAATGAATCCAGTTGCACCGTTGCCCTGTACAGAATTCCTGGAACGCTTTGAGGGTCGGCCTTGGAAATCGGCGAATTATTATCTCCTTCCCTCGCCAGGCTTCCACGTCTGCACCCGGCCATTGCAACAAGTAAAATTGCAAGGCAAAATATCACCCAATAAGAAAAAAGTTTTTGTCCGGCAATCAAGGTATTTTGAGATATGGATTTCAAATTAATTTCATTTTGTGAAAAAATATTTGATTGTTTAAATATTTTTATAAACAAATATAAACCTTTTGTTAAATTTGCCAACATATACTTACATAAAATTAAATATTACAGACATGAAATTATCTATTAAGCAAAATCTACTATTGCCAGTATTCGCAATTTTACTTTTTTCCATCATTGTAATCTCCGGATGCGATCCGAATGGACGGGGCAACAATAACAATTCTTCCAAAGAGGAAGAAGGAGTACCAAAAGATGTTGCCAGACTTAGTATACGGAATTACCGGACCGCAGATCAAGAAAATACCTATCTGAGCTTTGTCGATGTGTCCAGAAAAGAATTTGATGTATTGAAAAAAATGTTCGAAAATCCCGACAACGGCCGTAAATTTGATAGGGTTCGAATTTATTATGGTTCTGAAACAAGCGATCGGGATGCCTTACCCACAAAGGCAATTTTCACAGGCTTTATCGGCGCTAAGGAAATCGGCATAGGCACTACAAAAGATTCTTTTATAGTTGCAGAACGTAGCATAGATCCCAACTCGCCACCTTGTCCGAAAACATGTGAGTTCACTAAGAGCATTTTTTACTAGGCTGATAATTAATGGTATAGCATCATCCTGACTGCATTTTTTGCATTGGATGATTGTTCAGGTGCCGGATTAAGCCAGACGGCCTCATTGCATCTTGCCTGACAGTTTGAGGTGTTGCAAGAGTATTACTGTCTTGGCATCTCGTATTTCTCCCCTGAGGAGCATGTTCCATGCATCTGTGAAATCGAATTCCAGCACTTCGATATTTTCATCATCGATGCCTCCTCCTGTTCCTGTACGCAGTGAATCATCATATTCAGCGACATAGCAATGCAGGATCTCAGTGACGGCACCAGGTGAGACATATACAGAGCACACCCGAAGCAGGTTGATGGGCTGATAGCCGGTCTCTTCCACCGACTCCCGGCTGGCGCATATCGCCGGGTCGTCTTCATCCAGAAGGCCGGCAATGGCTTCCAGCAAATAACCGTCTTCATTGCCGTTGAGCCAGGTAGGGAAGCGCATCTGACGTACCAGAATGACAGTATTTTTCTTGCTGTTATAAAGCAATACCGATGCTCCATTGCCTCGATCATAGACTTCCCTTGTCTGCGTGATCCGCCCACCGGAGGGTGGAGTATAAGTGAAGCGGTAACGATATAAATGGTACCAGTTGTCCGAAAGCAATGTCTTTTCGGTGACGACAATATCGGCCGGCAATGATATCCTGTTCAAGAGTATTGATTTGTTGTCAGAGAATCAATCACAATTCCCGTCGATCGAACAGGAATCTCCGGTTGTATATGTAATGGCAGTCGGTGCCTGTGTCTCTTCCCATTCCCGGTAGGCCTGATCCAGAGTTTGTACAAAATGCTCCACAGGTTGTGCTCCGGAGATACCGTACTTTCTGTCAAACACAAAGAAAGGCACACCGCGGATTCCGAGGCTGTCGGCTTCCCGGATATCCTGATTGACAGCGTAGGCATAGAGATCATTCTCCAATGCATCATTACTCTGTTCTGCAGTAAGTCCGGCCTGCATACCCAGCTCCATCAACGTCGCCGTATCACTGAGGTTTTTGCCATCGGTAAAATATGCCTTGAAAAAGACTTCTTCAGCCCTATCACCCAATCCAAGCTCCTTGGCCTTCTGAATGATGCGATGCGCTCGCAGTGAATTTGCCACATGCACGATATCGAAATTATATTCAAGTCCTGCCCGATGCGCCATTTCTGTCACGTGACCGTGCATGGCCCGGGAATCCTCGACGCTCATACCCTTCCTTTCGGCGAGATATTGGTACACCGTTGGATTGCCTTCTATTTCTTCAGGTATGGTTGGATCCAGCTGAAAGGATTTCCATTCTATCTGAATGTCGCCCTTATGATTGAATTGCTCCATTGCCTTTTCAAAATGTCTTTTACCAATATAGCAAAACGGACATTGTATATCGCTCCAAATTTCTATTTTCATCATCATTAAATGTTTATCGTATGGAACACATTAGTTGTCAAATGGTTGTAAGGCATTGGAGTTGGCCATACAATTGAATATATGATTCCTAATGCCCATCGAAATGCCTTCCACGACGATTGAAATCTGTCGCACGCCCTTATTTAACGATCATCACCTTTCTTATCAAAGCCTTTCCGCCTGTGATCAATTTTACAAAATAAACCCCGCCCGTGCTGGTTTCATGATGCCAGATGGTTTTATCCCGGCCCGGCTTTTCTATTGAAATCCTCTTCACAAGCCGACCTGATACATCCGAAATTTCTATCGAAGATTTCCTTCCTTCAAGTGCCATATAGCTGATCTCCACCGCGGAAGATGCGGGATTGGGAGAAACGAAAAGCATATCATCATCGTCAGACAACGTTGCTACTGCGCTGGAAGGAGACCACGAGTCCTTGCCTTCGCTCAGCCATTCCAGGCTAAATCTGGCAAAATTCAGCTGATAATTTTCGTATTCTCCATTTTCGTAAAAAATTCCGATGGTGCCATCATCAAAGATCGTTAGTGCCGAATATGCGGCATCTATCGGGCTAATCACACGCTTGACCGGCCAGGTTGCACCTTCGTCATAGCTGATGAAGACAGTCAGGTTACGACGTTGTGTTGGAGAATTGGGTATGGAGAATAGCAACCTGCTTTTATCAAATCCATTCCTGACCGAAGTATATCGCACCAAATCACCATTGACGCCCGGCTCCACCAGTTCCGTCACAGCTACCGGCGTCTCCCAGGTGTTTCCGCCATCTGAAGAATGCGTAATCCTTCTTTTACCGGGAGTCCGAATGGCCATAAGAAGGCGGCCGTCATCCAGTTCGACGATCTTGGCCTCATCGCCCGTGGCCGAAGCCTGGCCGGCCGTGTTCCACGACAGACCGCCGTCATCACTATATATCATGAAATTGCTGATGACATTGCTTGAATTCTTTCTGGCGCCAACGGCAGCGACGATCCGTCCGCTCTCCATTTGATGCGCACTTCCCGAGGCAGTCCAGGCGGCATACCAGCCCGATTGGTATATCTGATTTGAAAATTCTTTTGACGCCTCCCATGTCTTGCCAAAATCCTTGCTGCGTGCGACATTGAATCGTATCTTATTGTTGGGCGTGGAGGCAAATAAGCCATTGTGAGAAGCAAAAAGGCACAACAAGTCGCCACTGTTCCGGTCATAGACAAGCGCCGGGTCACTGGCCCCACTGCTACCGAAATCTGCAACAGTCACCGGTCCGGACCACGTCTTACCGCCATCTTCGCTATACCGGGCGAATAAGTCAATATCGTTAGGCAGGTCTCCATTGTTGTTGATCCTGGCATCCGCGACGACTACGATCCGATCGCCACGGGAAGCAATGGCTGGGATGCGATAAGTGGCCGAACCAAAGTCACCGCCCGAAAACAACAGTTGATGTTGCAGCAAAACAGTACGTAAAACGGGAGAAGAAGGGTCGTCCATCGCAGTCTCAACGCCTGATACAGTATAGGCCGAAAGCCAGCAACCAATTTGTGAACCTTCGGGTGTATCGTCTGAAATATCTGCACATAACCAGAAGACGTTGTTGCCTTCAGACAAAATCCTGTCGATGGAGAATTCCACATAGCCACCGGTCCCATCAGCCTCACCCAGTAATTCAGCTACGGGAAGATTCAGCCGTTCGGTATTGCCATTATAATAAAGTTTGTATCGTCCGATGGTATGTGCGTCGGCATCAGGATCAACCTTAAATCGCAGAATCTGCACGGTCGGATTATTCCCGCTTCCGGTTACCTTGAAATTAGCCGAAGTCATGCGTTCGTCTTTGTTGCCCTGCCCTGTCGGGATAGCCGGTTGGTATCTTATGACGGCCGAAATCGAGGTTCCACCACTGTCAGGATCAACGCTCTTGGCATCGTCCAACAATCGACCCGGATGATTGCCTGTGATATCCGGTGCGATTCCGTCCTTAACATCTTCAAAGTCCCAGGCCGCAATCAGGTCATCCTCAGTACCGGTAACTATGGCGGGCATATCGGCAGCTATCTCGCCGGCTGTGAGAGCCTTGGACCAGATGCGTATCTCATCCAGCCAGCCATTCCAAAAAACGGAAAAGTCGATCGCCGTGCCAAACAGTAACGGGACATTGTTGCTGAATTCCTGACTTCCAATCGCAGTAGAACTCTGGCTTTTCTCCAGGATACCGTCAACGTAAATCCTCGAGGTCTTGGCCTGAGCATCAAAAACCAACGCTAAGTGATGCCATTTCCCGTCAGTGATGGAAGTCGTCCCAAAAGGCGGTCCAGCATTGATTCCCGCCGTACTCTTTAAGTTGATACCAAACTGTCCTCCGGACTTATTGGTAATCATTTCGTATCCGACGGACCCATTGGCTGCAGTGGACCGCTTGGAAGCAATCCGGTAAAAATCGGCCGACTCAAATGTTTTAACCCAGCATGTGATTGAAAAACTTTCACCGGAATTGATATCCAGGTCATCATGATCATCAACCGACATATAATCCTTATCACCATCGAGTTGCAGCACCTTGCCGTGTTGTGCCATACCGATATTCCCCAAAAGTGCAAATACCGAAAAAATCAACAATCTCATCACCGTTTTCATATATCAAGCATTTTCTTAAAAATAAATGGAATAATAATCTTGTTTGATATTGTAAAGCTAATAAAACACCTCGAAAAGGACAATATTCATTTTCCAGAAAAAGATAATTGTAACAAAATACCTCAAATTGAATTGAATCCTCCTTTATGCAATTAATATCTGAGACCTGAAATTTATATTTACCACAAAATTGCCCATCACAACACGAAAAGTTTTTCAAGCTATATTTTTCCCAGGACAGCCGGGACAGACGTGGTGGAAGTAGCATATGGAAATCTTTAGTTAGACCAGGAAATTACCTTTTCAATATTGTCACTTGGTTACTGAAGATTGAACACTAAGATAGAATTACAACCACAAAATGTCACTAAAAAGCACGAAATTGTTTCGTGTCATTTCGGGTATTTCCCGGGATGACCGGGACAGGTGTGGTAGAAAAAGAAGACGTGCATTCTTTCTTATTAGATGAATAGTTACAAATAAGGTATTCCATAAAAATCCTGATTCAACTGAAATTCACGCACCTCGCTTCATCACCCCGCCAACATACGCCGGCTTACCCTATCCAGTATCACTTTGTACATAGGCAAAAAAAGCACTGAGTTGATCAGAATCTTGAATGCGTAATCCACAGCCGCAATTTCCCAAAGGTTTTCGGCCAGATAGACATCGGAAGTATTGTAAAATGCTATGGTGAAGAATGAAAAGGTATCGACGAGATTGCCGAATATCGCCGAAGCCAGCGGTGCATGCCACCACTGTCGATGCTGTCTCAACCGGTTGAACACGAATATATCCATGACCTGTCCGATGACATAAGCCGAAAAACTGGCCAGCGCTATTCTGAATACGAAGAGGTTGAAAGTAAGCAGAGTTTCGGCTCCCAGCCATACGCCCGATCGGAACAGTACCGTAACGACATAAGATACCAACAACGCCGGCAACATGGCATAGAATATGATCTTCCTGGCCAAGGGCGCTCCGAAAAGGCGGACTGTCAGGTCTGTCGTCAGGAAAATGAAAGGGAAGGTGAATGCTCCCCAGGTAGCATGAAAGCCCAGAATCGTAATCGGAAATTGTACAAGGTAATTACTTGCCGCTATGATCAGGACGTGTATCGCCGCTAGTATAAGCACAAGGCTTTTTGTCGTCTGCTTTTTGTTGTCCATGCCTTAGTTTTTTTGCGTGGGAGGATTTCGAACCACGACTTTCCACTATCCGGAAAGATTCCTGCAATCAGAAAATTCAATATCGGTGCGAAGATAGATGTTCCAGGGGAATTATCGACGCCAATAATCTCAGCTGAACAAGGAAGGCCAATCAAGTGTTTATAACGCACGCTCTGTGTTTTGGTCATGATGGAAAAGGAGCATTGCCCAATCATCCGGTTGACTGAGCTGCTTTGAAAATCGAGTATAGACCAATACCTTAATCACCGGGCGGTTGAATAAAAATCAGCTATTCATGAAATCTCCGCTTCCTTATGAATTCGGTACATCCGGCCCCTGGAGTACTGCTTATGACAGCAAACCCGGACATCTGTCGCGGCTTAATCGACTCACCGGCCTTGATGAAGCAATCATCATAAAGAAAATATGTCGTCATTATATCGCCAATTTCATTCCTTCACCGGTTGAAAATGAGGATATTTACTGGATCATTTCCTGCTTTCCATCCACCGATCGCTCACCAATACGCATCAGTATCTGGTTTCCCGAGGTGTTCAACATCACACCGGCACACAAGTATTTTGGAAGGGGAGAAAAGCTGCAATGCATGGTCTTTGTGCATGATGCATTTTTGGATGACCATGCGAAGATGGTATTGACACAATCTGTCAAAGGCTTGTTTTTCGTGCCAGGATATCGATTCAGGACTGGAATTCCAGAACAACTGGCAGCCTTCATGCCTTTGGATTCCTATTTCGACTTCGTTGCCGATGAGGCCATCTTCGAAGGTATCCGCACCCACAATTACGAACTCAGTCTAAAGGGCAGGACACCATTCAAGAAGGGCCATAATTACGAATTGGTAAGATATCTATTCGGATCTAATGATGAGTGGTGAAGGGTGATGCCGTGTGAGAGGGCATGGGATTTATTTGGGAAGTCGAAAAATCGAAGTAGGTAGGAAATTAATAACTCAAAAGCCTGTCTGATCTTACCTTGAAGGAATCATCGATATTTTCCGTCTCATTTTTCAGGATAAATTTTGAGACTCGTTCACGAAAGGTAGGCCCCTATTGATCTGAAGGCTATTAATCATCTACCTACTTCGGAGTGAAAGGCCAGACGGCCATATCATTAGTAGCTGAAAAATCGAAGTAGGTAGGAAATTAATAACTCAAAAGCCTGTCTGATCTTACCTTGAAGGAATCATCGATATTCTCCGTCTCATTTTTCAGGATAAATTTTGAGACTCGTTCACGAAAGGTAGGCCCCTATTGATCTGAAGGCTATTAATCATCTACCTACTTCGGAGTGAAAAGCCAAACAGCCATATCATTAGTAGTCGAAAAATCGAAGTAGGTAGGAAATTAATAACTCAAACGCTTGTCTGATCTTACCTTGAAGGAATCATCGATATTTTCTGTCTCATTTTTCAGGATAAAATTTGAGACTCGGTCACGAAAGGTACGCCCCTATTGATCTGAAGGCTATTAATCATCTACCTACTTCGGAGTGAAAGGCCAGACAATCATATCATTAGTAGTCGAAAAATCGAAGTAGGTAGGAAATTAATAACTCAAAAGCCTGTCTGATCTTACCTTGAAGGAATCATCGATATTTTCCGTCTCATTTTTCAGGATAAATTTTGAGACTCGTTCACGAAAGGTACGCCCCGATTGATCTGAAGGCTATTAATCATCTACCTACTTCGGAGTGAAAGGCCAGACAGCCATATCATTAGTAGCCGAAAAATCGAAGTAGGTAGGAAATTAATAACTCAAAAGCCTGTCTGATCTTACCTTGAAGGAATCATCGATATTTTCCGTCTCATTTTTCAGGATAAAATTTCAAGCTCGGTCACGAAAGGTACGCCCCTATTGATCTGAAGGCTATTAATCATCTACCTACTTCGGAGTGAAAAGCCAAACAGCCATTTCAATTCCAACATTCAACCATTGCCTCCAATCAATCCTTCGAGATAAGGTGAAGTCACCTCATTATTCACAATATTCTCCTGACCTTTGAAATCCTTGAGTAACAATGCCTGCCGCTTCATGGCCTGCATAGCGATCTTGAGGAAAGCACCACCCAGACTGATGCGTTTGACGCCCCACGCACGAAGGGACGAAAAACCCGGTACTCCGGGCATTGCCATGATATTGACAGGCAGGCCTGCTTGTTCCGTAATACTCTGAATAGCCCGCCCATCCCTTGCCAATATCGGAAAAAAACAATCGGCACCGGCATCCCGATAAGCATTTGCCCTGCGGACGGTCTTTTCAAGTTGCTCGTCAGGGCTTGAGAATATCCCGGAGTATATGAAGGTGTCGGTGCGGGCATTGATCACCAGATGGATGCCTCGACGGTCTGCTACGCTCCGTATCAGGCCGATCCGCCGGCATTGCTCATCGATAGGTTGAAGTCCACCTTTTTTATCGCCATCCTCAATATTGATTCCGACAATCCCCGCATCCAGCAATGCTTCTATATTGCCCGACAATCGACCGTCATCGGAAGCATACCCCTTCTCGATATCGACGGAAACTGGTACGGAAACCGATTGGGCGATACGTTTCAACTGTGGCAAAAGATCATTAAATGCAATGTTCTCGCCATCCTGAAGGCCATTGGTCAATGCAATGGCACTGCTGGAGGTGGCCACAGCCAGGTAGCCCAGTTCCTGAAGCATTGCAGCTCCCAGCGGTTCCCAGATATTCGGCAGCATCAGCGGCTCTGATTTATGGTGGAGATCAAGGAGAGTTTTTGCTTTCTCTTGCAGTATTTTATCGAAAGTCATGATGAAAAATTACATGGTTAACTTGAGATTAAAATTCCAGGCTGAGTTAATTAATATTTATTTTTAATTTAATTATATTGAAGTATAACTTATCTTTGTAAATAAATAATTGAACAATGTTGAACAAACGAATGCCGCATTCCTGTCCCGCCTGTACTGCTGTACTCGAAGTGACACAATTGGGCTGTCCGGCCTGTAAGACGCTGATCTCTGGCAATTTCCCACTACCGGAACTGCTCACTTTGAACAGCGACGAGCAACAGTTTGTCCTCGATTTTGTCCGTTCGAGCGGTAGCCTGAAGCTCATGGCGCAAAATCTGAAATTGAGCTATCCTACCGTTCGTAATATGTTGGACGATATCATCGAAAAACTAAATCAGCAACAATCATGAAGCAGATACTGTTCAATCCTTTCCGCACCATTGGCGGGACAAAGGCACTTTGGATAGGGTGGGTCATCATGCTGATCACTGCCGGCGTATCTATATATAGCAGATGTCATTTTGACGGAGCTTTAGATGTACATGTAGGCCAGAATACAACCGAAATAGTGTATTTCCTGGAGCCATTGATTAATTGGTCGGTATTGACCTTGATTTTTTACATCACCGGTCTTCTGCTTTCCACCTCTACTATCCGGTGGATCGACTATGCAGGTACAGTGGCATTGGCGAGATATCCATATTTATTAGCGGCATTAATAGCTTTTGCATTACCGACGATCGACCCTGAGAGCCTGATGAATATCCCGGATATGGATGCTTCCACCTTGGTAAGCTTGATGATCACATCTATTCTGATATTGTTGGTTTCGATCTGGATGATTATGCTTTTGTATCGCGCATTTACCATCAGCGGCAATCTACGCGGGAGGCGGGCTGTCTGGGGTTTTATTATCGCACTGTTGATTTCGGAAATTATCACTGTAATCATTTTCCATTATTTGTATAAAAATTTGATCCGATGAAAAAATATCTTATCACAGCTTCATTATTTATCCTGTTTTTTACTGGCCTTCGTGCCCAGACCATTACCGGAGACTGGAATGGGGCCCTCGCCGTAATGGGGCATAAGTTGCGTCTGGTATTTCATATCAAGACACAAAACGATAGTCTGATAGCTACGATGGACAGTCCGGACCAGGGAGCTGCGGGCATACCGACGTCTTTACTCACCTTTCAATATCCCGATCTGCATATAGAAGTGGGTAATGGAATGATCGTATATAAAGGAAGTATGGCTACACCCGACAGCATTTCGGGAACATTCACTCAAAGCGGCATGACATTCGATCTTCCCCTGAAGCGCGGCAATGTGGAGACTCGCAGGCCCCAAGAGGTGCAGCCGCCATTTCCCTATAAAAGTGAAGAAATTACATTCGCCAATCCCAAGGCAGGGATCACATTGGCAGGCACTCTGACCGTGCCGGAAAAAGGAAGTAAGTTCCCGGCAGTAGTGCTGATTTCGGGCAGTGGACCTCAGGACAGGAACGAAACCATCATGGGACACAAACCCTTTTTAGTCATTGCCGACTATCTGACAAGGCAAGGCATCGCTGTTTTACGCTTTGACGATCGGGGCACAGGATCTTCACAGGGAAACTTTGACGGAGCCACTTCGGCGGATTTTGCTACAGATGTCGAGGCAGCAGCGACATACCTACGTGGAAGAAAAGAAATTGATGTGGACCAAATAGGTTTGATCGGCCATAGTGAAGGCGGCATTATCGCTCCTATAGTCGCCGCACAGGATAGAAGGATTGCATTTGTCGTGATGCTCGCGGGTACGGGTTTTGACGGAGCCGAGATCCTGGTGATGCAAAATGAAGCAATAGGCAGAGCGTCCGGCTTAACAGAAAAGGATTTAGAAAATGCCGCCAGGGTCAATCGCATCCTGTACAAAGAGGTCGCTTCCGGACCGATTGATTCCGTGCATTTGGAAAAGACTTTTATCTCTCTTAAACCACTTTTGAGTGAAAAAATGAGTGATGAAGAAATCCGGGAATTTACAGATAAATCAATTCGCCAACTTAACACACCATGGATCCTGTATTTCCTGAAAAATAATCCTGTAAATTATCTGGAAAAGGTCAAATGCCCGGTATTGGCTGTCGGAGGCTCAAAAGACTTGCAGGTTCCTGCCCGAAGAAATTTGGATGCCATAGAAAAAGCCTTGCGCAAGGGTGGAAATAAGCGTGTGACTACCCGTGAATTTACCGGATTGAATCATTTATTCCAGCAGGCGGTCACCGGTCTTCCGGATGAATACGGAAGTATAGAACAGACTTTTTCACCTGAAGTGCTGGACTATGTCGGTAAATGGATAGGTGATGTCGTGAAATAATTACGACTGATATTGTATCTATTCATCTAATAAGAAAGTGCCCGCACCTTTTTTACTACCACGCCTATTCCGGCCGTCCGGGGAAATAAACGGCGAAAAAGCCTTTCGTGTTATGCAAAGCAATTTTGAGTTTTTCTTCACTTATAACGTTTTGACTGCTTGGCGTTTCTACCCGCATTTTTCCAATACTATGCTGACAGAGGCTATTTGCGCGATTTAAATTTTTTATCAGTATCCAAGTACAATTTATAGAATTTTTTATTTTCTTTCACCTGTTGTATTCCGGTTGAAAAATATTCAATTATTTTGTCCTTATAAATACTCTCTTCACTTAGGCAATCCTTTTGGCCCTGACTGAAAACAAATACAGCAGCGTAAATTTCTTTCATATTTTCTTCACCAATTGCATAGACGGTAAACAGTTGATTATCATCTTCCAAAAGTTTAACATTATCCCAAATTAAAATTAGCGGGCTCTCAATGTTTGGTTTTATTTCTCTTGTCCATTTCCCAAATTTCTCATACATTACTTCTTGAGAATAGAATGAGGAAAAAGTATCGTTAAATTTTAATTCGTTTACAAAAACGGTATCATCATTGTTTTGAATCAACGGAATCTTCACGATGGTATAATCTGAAAACCCATTTATATAAATGTATGGTGTGTTTGGGTTGAAGGTTGGGCGAGCAATTCCAATTGCGTTCCCATTTTTATTGTTTGCAGTTGGTTTTTGTGCACTACAGCTAAATAAAATGGGGATTGTTAAAATGATGAGTATTGTATCTTTCATATAATTTCTGTTAGTTGGATGCAGCTTGGATAACGGTTTGGGGCTTTGCCTCTAACGTCCAGCATAACCTTCCTTTCTGTTAGTCGTGGTCATTTCGTTTTTTGTTGTGATTCATCGTCCGTAAATCCAATTATTGTAAACCCAATTCCAAAATAGCAATTAGAAAAGTCGTTAAGTTGTCCATATTTATTATCACCAAAATCGAAACGATACTTTGCTTTTGTTGTCAAGTAAAAGTCGGGATAATGCTTGTTTGAAAATATTCGGAAAGAAATGTCAAGTCCTGGTTGTAATAGATAAAAGTAGTTAGTTGCGACTTCCTTTGCACGATAGCCATAGCCGTATCTTGTCCGATATTTTTCTTTGATTGCATTGTCGCCAAGTCTTGAAATAACAAGTCCATTATTAAGATTTATACCAATTCGTATTTTGTCTTGTTGTACAAAGTCAAATTGATTTATCCAACCTATTTCATAGTAGTCAAGTTGAGGTCGTCCAATTGAGTATGAAAACGTGTATGGAATTTTCCTTTCTGTCATTGAAAAAGAAAGTCCTGTTGCAATTTTTTTGTAAGGATAATATTTAAAGTCAATAGCACCACCATAAAAATTCTTACCAAATACAGGTGTATAAAATGCTCCTAAGTCAAGTGATGCCTCGTGTTTTGTTTTTTGATTCAAACTGTCAACACTTTGACCGTTTGTCAATATGCAATAAAGCAATAGCGTTATCAAAATAATTACAGTCTTCATCTACGTTTTATCGTATAGGGTTGCTGGTAACGGTTTGGATATTGCCGAAGGCGGGGATTTTTAGTACCAAAGTTCAATCGAGGAATCCCGGACGTCCGGGATTGAACCTTGCACGAATGTCCTATCGAATACGTTCTGCCCCGCTTTTGGCAATACCTTGACCACCTAAACCTTTGGTAGCTCCATCCCCAATACAATTTTCATGTAAAAATACGAATAAATTTTCTTTTTTGAAAGTTCATTAAAAACAATACCTATTATGACATTTAAGAAAGAAAATTATTGCACGGAAGTGGCGTGGGTGAAGGATCTGGCGTCTGGATTTCGAGAAGCTTATGCACTTTTTGAACAGCGTGTGGTGCTGGATTCTTACATTTGATGCCAATGGGCCACTGATAACATGTCGGCAACCTGAACTTCTGACCCTGTCGACTTTTTAACTTCTACACGGGCACAGTTTGACCGAAATCACTGGCGCAAATCGAACCACAGTATCCGACTCCATCAACCCACCCCCAAAGCCACCATCCTATATCTTTATTCCTTACCTAAACGACATGGAACCACGTTCCCTAAAAAGCCGGATTAAAAGAACCCTAAAAAAAGCACTTGCCAAATAAATTACTTAAAAAATTACTATTATACGAATAATTATATTATGTTTGTAAAAATGACAATGAAAAGATATTGTCCTTGACGGATTAGGAAAATATAAGCAATCTTGCCGAGAGTGGTTTTATGGGTATAAAGCACCGAGTTATATTCCCTTGCAATCCGGAGAAATTGATTTTTTAAGGACACTATGTACATTATTAACTAACCATAATCTGTAAAGAACATGAAAAAATCAACTTTACTGACCATTTTAACGGCTATTCTCTGCCAATTTTCCTATGCTAAACATATCGATGAGGCCACAGCAAGGCGCGTTGGAAAATCATTTATTGAAAATTATGCCAATTCAAGAGTCTTGAAGAATCCTTCAAATATGGAATTGATATTTACTTCCGGATCTTCACAGATAAATGAAAACCAGGTAGCATTTTCTTCGACCTATTTCTATGTGTTCAACATCGATCAGTCCGGATTTGTCATCGTTGCTGCTGATGATAATTCATTGCCGATTTTGGGATATTCAGATGAGACAATCTTTGATCCGCAAAGGATTCCGCAAAGTGTACAGAAATGGCTGGAACTGTATAAAAGTCAGATCCGATATGTCATCGAAAACGATATCCCTGCATCCGATGAGATCAAGGGACAGTGGTCCGGATATATCAATGGCACTGTTGCAACCAATAACCGAAATCTTACAAGTGTCAATCCTTTGGTTCAGACCAAATGGAATCAGGCGCCTTATGAGAATGGCCTTTGCCCGGGAGGTTCGGTGACAGGCTGTGTGGCCACTGCCATGGCTCAGGTAATGAAATATTGGAGCTTTCCGGCAACCGGAACAGGCTTTCATTCCTATAATCACCAGAAGTATGGCACATTATCCGCCAATTTCGGTTCTGTCAATTACCAATGGACCCAAATGCCGAATGTCCTTAATAGCTCAAATTCAGCCGTCGCAACACTCATGTTTCACTGTGGCGTAAGCGTGGATATGGGCTATAGCCCTGAGTCGAGTGGCGCCTATGTCATCACTTCTCAAAGTCCTGTGGAGCACTGTGCGGAATACGCCTTTAAGACCTATTTTGGTTATAAAAACACTTTGAAAGGAGTGGAACGCAAGAATTATTCCGAAAGCCAGTGGGTCAATTTATTGAAGACAGAACTGGATGCTCAAAGGCCGGTCATTTATGCGGGTTTTGGTTCCGGAGGTGGCCATTGCTTTATTGCTGATGGGTATGATAACAATAACTTTTTTCATTTCAACTGGGGCTGGGGTGGAGCTTATGACGGATACTTTGTTGTAAATGCCTTAAATCCCGATGATGTCGGTATAGGTGGAGGAAATGGAGGTTTTAATAGTGGACAACAAATCATATTGGGATTGGAACCGCCATCAGGAACTGCACCAACAGCACAACTTGAGCTTTTCGATTACGTAAGGCCATCTTCCAACATCATCAATTATGGATCACCATTTACTGTTTCCACCAATATGACTAATATCGGAACAGGTAATTTCAATGGAGATTTTTGTGCTGCTGTGTTTGATGAAGATTTTATTTTTGTTGACTTCGTCCAAGTCCTGACCGGTGCATCATTAGCCCCGGGGAATCATTACAGCAGCAACGTGACATTCACCACCAACGGGATATTAAATATGCTGCCCGGCAAATATTATGTTGCCGTCTTCTATCGTTCTTCAGGAGGCAATTGGAATCTGGTGGGGAACAAGGGACTTTATGCCAACGCTGTCCAGATGGATGTGATCTACGCCACTTCCCTTGAATTGTATTCCGATATCAATGTCATTGGGGGAAAGACTTTGACCAAGGGACAGCCCATGTCGGTCAACGTGAATTTACATAATAATGGCTCCACAACATTTCTGGGCTATTATCAGCTGGCGCTCTTCAATCTGGATGGATCCTTTGCCCAGACCATCGGCACCCTTGTCGAGAATAATGGATTGCCGCCCGATTATTACTACTTATCGCCATTTCTTAACTTTGAAACTCCGGCAGTAACAGTCGAGCCGGGAACTTATTTCCTTGCATTGCTCTCCCAGCCGGCCAATTCGAATAATTGGGAGTTGGTAGGCTCCACAAATTATCAAAATCCTATCAGAGTGGTTATTCAGGCTGCACCTCTGCAGGGAGACCAGTATGAATACAACGACACTCCAAACAGAGCTCATAATTTCCCTGTTTCGTTTACCGGAAAATTTGCATCAGTCAAAACTACAGGATCCAATCTGCATACAGAGAAAGATATCGACTATTACAAGATTAATTTGCCGGTAGGATTCAATTATAAAATTACAGCTCGACTTAATGACAGTCAATCAAGCGGAGATGGGAAAACCTATACGGTAGATGCCTTATGGGCAGTTTCGGGAGATGGTGAAAACTGGTCGGACGCATTTGACGATCTTCCTCCGGGTGTCATAAATGTCAATGGTGGCGGTACGGTTTATTTCGTAGTAGCTCCCTACTTTGCTGGTGAAAAAGGTACCTATACCTTGGAAATGACCATTGAGAATGTAGGAACCAATGCAACGGCTGATCTCGGGGCATCCAATCTCGTTAATGTCTTTCCCAATCCGGCCACAGATTATGTCTATGTAGATATGAGTCAATACCCCGGAAAGATTACTTCGTTGACACTCAGGGATGTCATGGGAAGGAAGGTCGGTTCGACGATTATTCTGAACAATGAGAGCCGATATGAGTTGCCTTTGAATAATATTCCACCGGGTAGTTATATCCTGGAGATGAATGCTTCAAAGGGTTTATTAATCAAAAAAATCATTGTCAACAAGTGAGAATAGTTTTATTTATCGGCTTATTTGCACTGATGAGTTGCAAATCCGGCAAAAATACCCATAAGGAGACTTTTGTTCCTCAATATACTCCAGGACCGAAAGCATTGGTGTACAAGACTAGGGCTGATTATTACAAGCTCGTGCCTGTTGTTTTGTCCGACGATAAAAGTACCATCGTCCAATATCCGCATCCGGCTGATGTTATGGTCGATGATCAATATATGTATCCAACGAAAATGCAGCAAGGCTATTTGCTGGATAATAGAGGCATCGCTGCCAATGTTGCATTTCTGAAGTACACGTATGAAGAGTACGCTGCACTTCCTGAAGCACCGGATCCGGAAGAACTCTACAAATACATTTTGGACAAAGAGCCTTTGTTGGAAATGTGCAATTGTGGGAACAAAACGGCATTTACCGATATCGACAAACAATTGAATGATCTGATCAACCATAAAAAACTGAGAGCTACCTGCGAGGTGATCAAATGAGCTAAGCAGGCGAATAGTGGGTTTATTTAACGAGTGCCTGAAATCGTCATTATCCATGGCTGCACGCTGTGGTAAGCGCCAATTCAGGCATTTGTCTTTGTATAAAGGTTGATTTTCTCCTTATGGTTTGGAGGTAAATGTATTTTATTTTGATACAAATTGTTTATAATCAATGCATTGATATATAATTACCTGAAATTTTCTTTTATATGGGATAAAATTTGGGGACAATAATATCCTTTTTTTAGATAGAATTGTTATAACCATATGGCATTGTGTATCTTTGCATGTAAAAAAATTTAGAGATGAGATTAATAGTTTCTTTTTTGGCAATATTCATGTTCTCCATATGCGGATATAGCCAGGTAGCCAAAACAGCTAACGCGAAGCCGGATCCCAAGAAGAAGGTGATGACGGTTGAAGCTTCATGTGGAGAATGCCAGTTTGGTCTGAATGGTGATGATTGTGATCTGGCAGTACGCATCGATGGTAAATCCTACTTTGTGGATGGCGTCGGTATCATGGAGTACGGACATCCTCACAATAAGAATGGATTCTGTGTTGCCATCAGAAAAGCTGAGGTTCAGGGAGAGGTTGTCAATGGCCGTTTTAAGGCGACTTATTTCAAACTGCTGGACGCAGATAAGAAGGCGTCGAAATAATTTCCATTCATTATTCAACGCCGTTTAGTTAATCTAAATCGGTATGAATAAAAGTCTGAATGGTGAGAGAGTTTGATGGACTAACGTCCGTTTGATGGGCTAATGCCTGTTTGATGTCAAATATCCGAGCAATAGTATGGAGTCGGTGATCCCAAAGATATGTGGAAGGCAGTTGAGGGATTGAGAGGATACGATTGGTTGGATTATTTCAAACAGCGGAGCTAAGGTTCTGAAAATGGCGGCACAGCAAATATTCTCTTAACTAAACGACATTGATTCATTATCCCATATTTCCATCGCGCAAAATTGACTTGTGCTGGAAAATGTATATCAACTTTAAACAGACAATTTAAGTCCGGGTGTGGCATTTCTTTCTTCCGGACAAGACGATGGGCACCTCCATATATGGTGTTTATTTCATAATATTGCGTTCATGAACAAACCGCTTTTTAATTTTTTCACTACGGATCATCGCCGGATCGAGGAATTGCTTGACAAAGCGACTGAAAAAATGCATGATATCAGGATGGAATTCTATCATGAATTCAGGACCGGTTTGCTGAAGCATATCAAGATGGAGGAAAAGATTCTGTTTCCTGCAGCTCAAAAGGCCAATGGCGGTGAACCAATTCCTTTGGCTGCGAAGCTTCGTCTTGATCATGGTGCGCTGACCTCTCTGATGGTTGTGCCGCCTGATGCCGGTGTCATCAAGGTTATTCGCCATATATTGGAGAAGCATGACCTGCTGGAAGAGGAGCCGGGTGGAATGTATGACATTTGTGAGGGACTTACCGAAAAGGAGACGGAACACCTATTGATACAACTTGAGTCAGTCACAGAGGTGCCAGTACACCCGCATAACAAGGCCGGTTACGCGCTGGACGCAACGAAACGGGCTGTGGAGCGTGCCGGATATGATTATGATGCCATAGTAGAAGGGAAGATTTGAATGGTATAATTGTGCGGATTATCCGGTGACGGATTAAGGGTTGGAGACTCAATGAGGCGATATTTTTCTGAAGGAATTGGTTGGAATTAAAATCGCTTGAAAATCGTATGATGAAGTTAAAGTTACCTTAACGACCTTCGATTTTAAAAAAAATAACCATTTTTACATGAGCGATGTGATGAAAATCTGCTTATTCGTCGCTTGGAATTTTTTATCAATCAGGTTTGTCCGACATGCAATCATTAAAAATATTAGGTTCTCAATTTATTACCCACGATGTAAAGCAGATCGTGCTCGAAAAACCGGAAGGCTTTATATACAGGCCGGGTCAATCCGGACATTTTTCCATCAACAAGGAAGGCTGGCAGGACAAGATCCGTCCATTTACCTTTACCTCACTCAATGAATGGCCGCACCTCGAGCTGATCATCAAGATTTATGAAGAGCGGGGTGGCGTAACGAATCAGATTGGCAAGATGCATATCGGCGACGAGTTGCTGTTGCATGACGTCTTCGGTTCAGTCGAATATAAGGGGCCGGGCATTTTTATTGCAGGGGGGACCGGTATAACGCCATTTATCGCGATCTTTCGGGCTTTGTATTACAGTCAGAATCTGAGAAATGTCGGTTTGCTCTACTCCAACAGAACTGCCAATGATATCATCCTAGGTCAGGAGTTGTTCAAAATGCTTGGACCGGCTTATGTCAATGTATTCACCAGACAGGGTGTCATCGGATTCAAGGAAAGGAAGATCGACAGGGATTTGCTGATTGAGTTGATTGCCAATTTTGACACGAGATTTTATGTATGCGGACCCAAGAGCTTTACCGAAGAAATTTGTGCCTCTCTGGTCGAATTGGGTGCCAACCCTCAATCGCTCATAATATGATTGATTCGCCGGTTAACTGAACGAAATGGCAGACAATTCGAAAGAAGATAGCATATTGACAAGACTCAGGAAGGAGTACAAGCTCATCGTGTTGGATGAGGCTTCGATGGTGCAAAAAAAGACAATTCGCTTTACCGGTATGAAGGCCATCGGGATTGCAGCCCTCTCTATTCTTATCATAGGGTTTTTGACAGCTGTCCTCACAACACAGACGGGCATATTGAGATATCTGGGGCCACGACCGAGAGTCATTTTGGGCAATGACTATATCGCGATCAAAAACCAAATGGACAGCCTGCAAAAACTTACTGAAAGCAGGGAGGAAAAATTCAGGACAATAGAAAAATTCCTTACTGAACGTGTCTCTTCGGAAAAAGAAGACAGGCCTGATACTGATGAAGGTCTAACTGAATATGATGAACCCGCCGAGCATGACAATAGAAGCGCAGGAACGGCTACAGAATTGCTCTTGCCCTTGATGCGGTTTGAAAAGCCGTTAGATGGTGAAGTTACAGGAGAGTATGATGCTGAAAAATTTCACTACGGAATCGATCTGGCAGCTCGATCCAACACGCGGATAAAGGCTGTAGCCGACGGTATGGTAGTCATCAACGGATATTCCCACGAGGATGGTCATGTGTTGATGATCCGGCACGCCAATGGCTATATCAGTTGGTATAAGCACAACTCCCACAATCTTGTCATGCCCGGAAGGGAAGTGATCAAAGGGCAGCCTATCGCCATCATCGGCAATACCGGAGAAAATTCATCGGGACCGCATCTGCATTTTGAATTGTGGAGAGACGATATTCCGCTTAATCCTCGGGACTTCCTGAAATATTGATGGATCCTATACGCATGGGCATCATGATGTCAGTTCCCGGCAGGAAAAGGAAGGGAAAGAGAAAACTTGGCAATAATAGCATTCTTGCAGATACACCATTTATCTCTTTCCCATGCTCAATCTTGATTTTGTCAATTATATGAATACCGTACCGACTTGAAAGTCAAGGATTTGATGGTATCGGTAGCAATCAGAGTATTTTCGTTTAGCGTTTCTATCCTCAAATACTTTTTGATATTGTTTGCTTCAGTGATCAATACTCTATTGTCTTCAGTAATTGACCAAGTACCGGATTTTAGGATGTCTGGATCAGATGCCGTACATTTGGTAGCTCCTTCTGTCACCGTATAGGAATTGTCTTTGCCGAAGTTATAGCAGTCGTCCTTCTTACATTCCTGAGAGCTCCGGAAGAGAGCAGTCCCGTCCTCGAATTCATTGGCGGAATTGTAAAGCACTTCCACCTTCAATAGCTTCCAGCATCCTTTATCCGTAAGGAGTTCTTTTCTTGATTTTTCGCTTTCCTTACTACATGAAGCAATGGACACCATCAATACTGTCGTGATGAATAAAATAGGTTTAGAAAATTTCATGATAGTATAATTTTATGGTTAATGAATATTTCCATATTTATAGAAGTGTTCACAATTGGATCAAGACGTTTTTGTTTTAAAAAGTGATTAACAAAACTAAATAAAATCTTGATTAGTCATGCAAATTTTTTGTGCTTTTATGATTCATGAGACGGCAAAAACTTTCTTGTTATTTTGAAGCTGTTATTTTAGGTCTTAGGGAGAACCAGCTTGATTCCATATAAATTCGCTATACATCCTTATCTTTGCCCGCATGATCCAATATACACGTTATGTACTGGACAATGGTCTGACGGTATTGTTCCATCGCGATGAGTCCACACCTCTGGTTGTGGTCAATATGCTTTACAAAGTTGGTTCCAAGCATGAATCAATACGGAGGACGGGGCTGGCCCACCTTTTCGAACACCTGATGTTTACCGGGACAGAAGCGGTACCCGACTTCGACCTGCCCATACAGCGAGCCGGTGGAGAGAACAACGCATTTACTTCCAATGACATCACCAATTATTACAGCTGGGCGCCGGCGGATAATCTGGAAGCGTTGCTTTTTATGGAAGCGGACAGGATGGCCCGGCTCAGCCTGGACAATGAGGAGTTTGAAACCCAAAAAAGTGTTGTCGTAGAAGAATTTTATGAGACGACACTTGATGAACCGTATGGCGATATGTGGCATATCATTTCAGGCATGGCATATCACAGGCACCCTTATCGCTGGCCTGTCATCGGGAAGCGGCCTGAGGATGTACGCAAAGCAAGCCGCTTGGATGCAGCTGAGTTTTATCGTCATCATTATTACCCACAAAACGCTATATTGGTGGTGTCGGGAAATTTCAGGGAGGAAAAGGCCGAAAAGCTCATCAAGAAACATTTTGGGACACTGACCAATCCGGATCCTCACCATGATTCAATCCCGAAGGAGGGAAGACAACGGAAGCAACGCCGTCTGACTGTGCACAGAAAAGTGCTTGTGCCCGCCTTGTACATGGCTTTCCATATTCCGGCGAGATATGACATGGATTTCTATGCCTGCGACATCCTGTCTGATTTGTTAGCGAGTGGCCGTTCTGCGAGGTTGTATGAGATTTTGGTACGGCAAAAAAAACTGTTTACAGCCATCGACGCTTACACCAACGGAACCAGTGATGAGGGTCTGCTCATCATCGACGGACGACTGGCTGAGGGCGTGTCTCCGGAAGAGGGTGAGGCTGCGGTCTGGGAAATATTGGATGAACTGGCCAAAAAGCCTGTTGAGGATCGGGAGCTGCAAAAGGTGATAAACAAATGCATTACGACGCTGGTTTTTTCGGAGTATAATGCAACCAACATAGCAATGAATCTTGCTTATTTTGAGAGTATTGGCGATGCTGACCTTATAAACAGCGAATTTGAAATCTATCAGCAACTCACGGTACGCGATATCCGAAAGGCTGCTGAAAAAGTTTTCAGAAGATCGAACAGCAGTATTTTATTTTACTTATCGGAAAAGGGACATGGGGCGGATCATGTGCATTGATTACGGTACCAAACGCTGTGGCATTGCAGCGACCGATGTCTTGCAGATCGCAGTACACGGAGTTGATACGGTTCCGAGTGGAGAATTATGGCCTTTTTTGGAAAAATACCTTTCGGTGGAGGAAGTCGAAAAGATTGTCATCGGCTATCCGACGCATAGTGATGGCTCTGAGGTATCGTTTATGCATCAGATTGTCGGATTGGAGCGTAAAATAAAAAAGACATTTCCACAGATTGAGCTGGACCGACACGACGAGGCGTTTTCATCGGCCCGGGCCAAAGAGGTCATTATACATTCAGGTATCCGAAAGGAGAAAAGAAAAGAAAAGGGATTGGTGGATAAAATTGCCGCTGTATTAATTTTGCAGGATTATTTAAAACATATTTGACCGGAAAATAATTATATATAGACTATGATTTTACCAATATATGCATACGGACAGCCGGTTTTGAAGAAGGAAGGTGCTGAAGTATCAAGAGACTATCCAGATCTGGACAAGCTGATCGCTGATATGTTTGAGACTATGTACCATGCGAGTGGTGTAGGTCTGGCAGCACCTCAGGTTGGCCAGAGTCTTAAGCTCTTCGTGGTGGACACGGTTCAGGTGGAGAAGGAAGAGACCGAGGGCCAGGGCATCAAAAAGGCATTTATCAATGCAGAAATGCTCGAAGAAACGGGTGATGAATGGGCTTACGAAGAAGGTTGTCTTTCAATCCCCGATATACGCGGAGAAGTGGACCGTCTTCCTGTTATTCGACTGAGATATCAAGACGAAAATTTTGAAGTGCATGAAGAAACTTTTGAAGGTATCAATGCTCGCGTGATTCAACATGAATATGATCACATCATCGGAAAATTATTCATCGAAAAGCTAGGCCCAGTCAAAAAGCAGCTCATCAAGCGAAAGCTGGAAAATATCAAACGGGGTAAGGTGAGTGCTGACTACAGATTGAAATTTGCCAAGTTCTGAGGCCGGTGTGAGCAGCTTTGATGAAGGATCAAAGAGAAGTTTTGTGTTACCTTATAATCGTGCGTAAACCAGTGGATCACTTTCTGCCGAAATCAGCCGGAATTTCACCCCAACTATCGGTTTCCCATTTCAGGATAGGGTTGGCAAAAGTATTTTTGGCCAGCCAATTTTCTGCTCGTTGTAGAAGCTGAAAGATGGGTTCATTGTAGCCGGTATGTTCCAGTTTGGTATTGGATTTGCCTTTTTTGATCCAGCCGATGGCGATCTTGCTGTCGGAATAAATAGTGATATCTTCCCTGCCTTTCTGTTTCAATAGTGCCAGAACGTGTACCAGTGCGAGAAATTCGCCAATGTTGTTTGTCCCATCGCGCATTGGCCCGACATGAAATATTTCCTTGCCGGTATCTGTCATTACGCCGCGATATTCCATCATGCCGGGGTTGCCACTGCATGCGGCATCGACACTGATGCTGGAGGGAACGATGGCCGACCTGGCAATTTTTCCAATAGAGGTCTTAGCACTACCCGGACTCTTTTGATGGGTCTGGTAACCACTTTTAAAGGCAATCAATGCCTCTTCTCGCGTGGCAAAGGATTTGTATTGGGCACCTTCGAAGCCGAATACCTGGGCCTTACAGTCATCCCATGTGTCGAAAATGCCTGTATTGCGCCCTTTCCAGACAACGTAGAATTTTGGTTGTTTTTTGGCCAAATTTTCCTCAATTTAATGCCTAAAGATAGGGAGAAACAATTCATTCAGGTAAAAGAATTGATCGAATCCGCTATTCACAGGATTGCCCTTGCATAGGCAAAAGAAGTTCCGGTCTCAAACACCTTTATACCGACGGCAGATATCTCGTTTTGCGCAAGTAAATCTCTGTTTTCGGCGACGATTTTATCCAGAAAGAAGCGGCATAGATTCTCCGCTGTGGAGTCATAAGGCAACAGGAAATATCGCCATGATTTGCTGTCAAACACTTCTTTCAGCTCCGCGTCACTCTCTGCAATCATGGTCGTATGGTCGATATGGTCGATATACGGCTGAATAATTTTCTTGATATCATTAAAGTCTATTACCATGCCGCTCGCATCGGGCTCACCCTCAAACTCCACCGTCATCTTATAGGAGTGGCCATGGATGTGTTTGCACTTTCCTTCGTGTCGGGGCAGTCGGTGGGCGGCTTCCCATTTGAATGTCTTAGCTACGATCATTGTATGAATATTGGCCGGGCATCTTTTCAATGCCGTTGCAAAGGTATTTAAAAGCCATCGTTATTACATGAAATATTTTTAGGACAAGAAAGGGTAAAACTGGGAATTTTTTCTTCACTATTAACGATATGCAACACGCCAAAACAATTTCTTGTATTTCGTGCCTTTTTGTGGTCGTAAAAACAAATGTGGTCGTAAAAATAAATTTAGTGTTTGCCTTTTCGGAAATCAACTGCCATTTTCGAAGTATTCAAAAGTCATTTTTTTACAGGAAAATAATTTGTACGGAATTCAAGGTGAAATTCCGTTCATTTATCCATGCTTCGACCGTCTCACGGAGGAATGGCAGAAGTTTTTCACAGCAGAATAATTTATTTTTCCGGAATTTCCTTCAGGATTTCCAGCAGATAGCCCCAAAATTTACCAACGGATTCGATATTCACACGTTCTTCCGGAGAGTGTGCACCCTGAATGGTAGGACCAAAGGAAACCATTTCCATCTTCGGATAATGTGCGCCGATGATGCCACATTCCAGGCCGGCATGACAAGCCACGACCTTTGGTTCCGTGCCGAATCTATCCGTATATATTCGGTCCATCACCTCCACTATCGCAGAATGAGGATTAGGTTGCCATCCCGGGTAGGAGCCGGTAAATTTCACCTCCATTCCCGCCAGTTCAAATGCCGCCCTAAGTTGTTCTGCGACGGCCGTTTTAGTCGAATCGACACTTGAACGGCTGAGGCACATCACAGTGACACGGCCATCATCCAAAGTCACGCGAGCGATATTGTTGGAAGCTTCTACGAGGCCCGGCACATCAGGGCTCATCCTGAATACGCCATTATGAGCCGCTTTCAGAGAACGGATGAAGATGCCGGAGTCAGTTGTATTCATGATGGTTGCGTTGACCTCGACGGGGGAAATATCTATTGCGATAGACGGTTCCAGACTCTTGTATTCATTGAGTATTTCGGCTTTCAACTGCTCTGCCTGGCGCAAGAAATCACTACTATCCGCAAACACAACCAATGCTTTAGCTTCGCGTGGGATGGCATTGCGAAGGCCGCCTCCGTCAATATTTGAAAGGCGGATATCATTGTTCGATCCAAGGAACAAAAATCTGGTCATAATCACATTCGCATTACCGCGTCCTTCGTGGATATCCATACCTGAGTGGCCGCCCCGCAAACCTTTGATCTCTATTCTGACACCTTGCCCTGAATATGCGTCAGCTGCGAATTGTCCTGTAGCTGTGACATCCATTCCGCCGGCGCATCCTATATCTATCTCGTCATCTTCTTCGGTATCGAGATTAAGGAGGATGTCGCCCGACAAGGCACCGGGCTTGAGACCAAATGCACCCGTCATCCCTGTCTCCTCATCGATGGTAAACAGCGCTTCCAGTTCGGGATGGGCGATATCCTTACTTTCGAGGATGGACATGATAGCCGCAACGCCGATACCATTGTCCGCTCCAAGTGTGGTGCCTTCCGCTCTTACCCAATCACCATCGGCAACCATTCGTATGCCTTGTGTGTCGAAGTCAAAAACGGTATCGTTGTTCTTTTGGCAAACCATATCCAGATGGGATTGGAGTATCACTTTTTTTCGTCCCTCCATGCCCGGTGTGGCCGGTTTCAGGATGATTACATTGCCGGTCTCGTCCACCTTGGTTTCAAGGCCTAAGGATTGACCAAAATTCTTCATGAAGGCGATGACTCTTTCTTCCTTCTTTGATGGACGCGGGACTGCGTTGAGCGCAGAGAAATTACGCCAGATGGCAGCAGGTTCGAGATGTGTGATACTCATATTGAAATGGTTTTATGATTTGTACAGATAAAATCAATAAATGTTGAAAGGTACGAAGATAATCTTTTAAAATTGAAGTATAATTTTGCCGATAAAATCTCTTGACTCCATCAATGCATGGGCATCTGCTGCGTTTTGTGCCGGGAATCGGTAATTCACGACATTCTTAAAACGTTGATTTTCCACCAGGGGGAATGCATGTTGTCGAATATCATCTGCCAATGCTGCTTTGAAAGCAAGGTCTCGCGGCCTCAGCGTACTGCCCGTGATATAAAGCCTTTTTTTCATGACCTTCATGATGTCCAAACCCGGCCGATTGCCTTCCATAGCGTTGATATACACCAGTCGGCCTTCTGGCTTTAGCAGGGTAAGGCCGATATCGAGGTATTCACCGCCGAGACTGTCCAGAATCAGGTCGATGGAATCTGGGGGTAGAGCATCGATCAGGTTATTCTGCGTATAATCGATAACTTTTTCGGCGCCCAATGATATGCAGAAAGCTGACTTTTCGGATGAACCGGCGAGGGCAATCGCATGAGCGCCATAAATCGAAACAAGCTGAATGGCCATGCTGCCGATACCGCCAGAGCCGCCGTAGATGAGCGCCGTCTCACCCTTTTGCAGCCTGCCGCGTTGAAACACATTGTGCCATACGGTAAAGAGCGTCTCAGGCAAGGCCGCAGCATCCGTGAGTGAAATATGGGCAGGAACAGGCAGGCAACTCCCTTCGTGTGCCGATACATACTCAGCATAGCCTCCTCCGGGGACCAGCGCGCAAACTTCATCACCCGGCTTCCATAAGGTGACATTCCGGCCAATCTTTTCGACAATGCCTGAAACTTCCAGTCCAGGGATGTCCTGAACGACGCCAACAGGGGCGGGATATTTACCCAGTCGTTGAATGATGTCCGGTCGGTTGACGCCTGCGGCTGCGACACGGATCAGAACGTCATTGTCGCCGATAGCCGGCATTGGTCTTTGATCGGGATGCAGTACCGAGGTGGAACCCGGTTGGTCGTAAACAATAGCAAGCATGGAGAATAAATTTCAGTAAAGATATTAAGTGGGAGGGAAAGGGAAAAATCGAAGTAGGTAGGAAATTAATAGGCATCCCTCCCGGCCCGGTGCGGCTTTCGGTTCAGCTTGATAAAAATTCATTGCATATAGGGATGAAAAAATGAAGGTCCTTATTGGAATTGCCTATCACTACTGATGTTAGGACTATTAATCATCTACCTACTTCGGTATGAAGCCGTGAAAATGAGGCTTTGACGGTGGGGTAAAAATTTTTGCTTTTCTGGAAAAATCGAAATAGGTAGGAAATTAATAGGCATGCCTCCCGGCCCGGTGCGGCTTTCGGGTCAACTTGATAAAAATTTACAGCGTATAGGGGTGAAAAAATGAAGGTCCTTATTGGAAATGCCTATCGTTACTGATGTTTGAGTTATTAATCATCTACCTACTTCGGTATGAAGCCGTGAAAATGAGGCTTTGACGGTGAGGCTAAAATTTTTGCTTTCCGGGAAAAATCGAAGTAGTTAGGAAATTAATAGGCATGCCTCCCGGCTCGG
>WBZR01000711.1_pt1 | contig 49124 bp, 30 predicted proteins | sample 5204231 | NCBI WGS metagenome assembly WBZR01 (sample SAMN12412403, study PRJNA552823) | activated sludge metagenome | isolation source: activated sludge from anammox sidestream of wastewater treatment plant... | place: USA: Virginia | collected 2017-08 | reverse complement strand
CCCGGGCCGATGGACAGCGCCGAGTTCTGATCTTGATGATGGATAATCAATGAGCAATCGCAGCCCGACCGACATTCACGAAAGCTGATTCATTGCGCACCGCCAGACTGGGAGTCGGCCACGGCGCCGATTCGCCCACGGCCACCTGTGCCGAAACAAGTCCGGGGCAGATCGCCAGCGCCTCTTCGGGCAGCCGGTCGAGCATCGCCACCGCCGACTCCGCGATGTCCGGATCGAACTGAATGCCACGCCATCGCTGCAATTCGGCGATCGCCTCCTCAACCCCGATCGCCTTCTTATATGTGCGCGGCGAGAGCATGGCGTCGATGCTGTCTGCGACCTGCAGGATTCTCGCACCGAAAGGAATCGCCTTACCCGCCAGACCCGCGGGATATCCGCAGCCGTTGAACCATTCATGATGATGCAGAACGAGCGGAAGCTCCCTTTCCAAGAAGCCCATCCGCCGCAAAATCTCCACCCCTCGGGCAGGATGCAGCTTGATGATCTCGAACTCATTCGGCGTGAGCCGCCCCGGCTTCAACAGGATCGCGTCGGGAACGGCGATCTTCCCGATGTCGTGCAGCAGCGCCGCGATCACCAGCACCTCCACCTCGGTGGACCCCAGCCCCGCCGCCGTCGCCAAGTGCTCCGCATAAATCGCCACCTGCGACGAATGACGCTCCGTGTGCGGGTCTTTCGCTTCCAGCGCCGCAACCAAGGCCATCACGCTTTCCAGGTGCGACTGTCGCAATCGTAGTCGCAGCCGTCTAATCTCTTGCTTCAACGGAACGGTTTGAGATGTCTGTATGGGCCCCCAAGATACTCCGGGACCCAATGCGGGTTTCCCGAATGTGCCAGGCTGTCCGCCCCCGGAAAGATGAACGTGTGTCTGCGAATCAGTAGCGGACATCACAACCCCCCGCATCCTCCCGTGACGCACCAGGTCTTCCCCCGACAATTCCCACCCACCGTTCGCGATAACATGAGTCCGATCTTCCGCCGCGTGGCAGGACCAACCGTACACCGCATCATCGGAGCGCGCACCACCGCTCTTGAGGGTGTGAAGGGTTTTTCCCAGTATTGGCGGGCACTTTTTTATGGCCCGCAAATCCGCCCCATTTCCGGCGGCTCAGCCTCCAACAAGCCCCGCCGCAATTGCAAATCCAACCCAGGTCCGGAACAATGCCGCTCCGATCGCGCTGACGGAGATTGACTCATAAAGATGCCCGACCAACGAATCGTCATCGGCCTCAATAGCGGAACAAGCGCCGACGGCGTTGATGCCGTCGCCTGCAAACTGACCGGCCGAGGCGCCGCCATGCGCGTCAGTGTGCTGGGCCACACCTCTCGCCCCTACCCGCCGGCTCTTCGCAAGCGAATCCTCGCCGTCATGGCCCCGGCACAAACCCGGACCGAGGAACTCTGCCGCCTCGAAGTCGAAATCGGACGCGCCTTCGCCGACGCCGCCCACGCCCTCGTGCGCCGGCTCCGTCTCAAGCGCGTCGATCTCATCGGCTCACACGGCCAAACCGTCTGCCACCTCCCGCCCACCACCGGCAAGAAAAGAAAATCCGCCGGCTACGTGCCCTCCACCATGCAGATCGGCGACCCCACCATCATCGCCGAGAAACTCCGCTGCCCCGTCGTCCACCACTTCCGCCAGGCCGACATGGCCGTCGGCGGCCAAGGCGCGCCCCTCGTCCCCTGGACCGACTTCGTCCTCTTTCGCGACAAGCGCAAAAACCGAATCATCCAAAACATCGGCGGCATCGCCAACCTCACCTACCTCCCAGCCGCCTGCGACGTAACCGACGTCGTCGCATTCGACACCGGCCCCGGAAATCTCCTCATCGACGGCATGACCCGCATCGCGACGAAGGGCCGCGAACAGTTCGATCGCGGAGGCCGCCGCGCCGCCAAAGGCCGCGTCCACCCCGAACTCTTTCACCACTTGATGCGTCATCCCTTCCTGCTCGCCGCCCCGCCCAAGAGCTGCGGCAGAGAACAGTTCGGCGAGTCCTACATCGCCGATCTCCGCAAACGCTTCGCCCGACTTCGCCTTCTCCCCAACGACTGGATCGCCACCGTCACCCACTTCTCCGCCGCCTGCATGATCCTGGGATACGCATGGCTCTGCGATGCCCGGCGCACCGAATACCCGCCGATGGATGAAATCATCCTCTGCGGCGGCGGCGCGAAAAACACGACGCTCGTCCGAATGCTCTCCCGCTGTCTCCACGCCGCGGGCCGCCGCATCCCCGTTACGTCAATGAATGCCCTCGGCATCTCCACCCAGGCCAAAGAAGGCGTCTCTTTCGCTATGCTCGCCGCTGCAAGAATCGACGGCGTTCCCGCGAACCTGCCGCGCGTCACTGGCGCAAAGAACCCGGTCCTGCTCGGCGACATCTGCGATCTGGGATTGAAATGAAACGCACCCCAAAAAAACCATCCGACGACCGCGGCCACCTGCTCACCGAGCGGCAAAACGAAAAGTCCCGCCGACTCGATGCCATCTCCCTCTCCGCCGCCTTCGACCTCATGAACGCCGAAGACGCCTCCATCCCCTGCGCCGTCGCCAAAGCCAAGCCCGCCATCACCCGCGCCGTCGAGCTGGTGTCACACGCATGGCAGCATGGTGGCCGGCTCATCTACGTCGGCGCCGGCACCAGCGGCCGCCTCGGCGTCCTCGACGCCTCAGAGTGCCCCCCGACCTTTCGCAGCGATCCCAAAATGGTGCGCGGCATCATCGCCGGCGGAAAGAAGGCCCTCTGGCGTAGCGTCGAAGGCGCCGAAGACGATCGCCGCGCCGCCGTCCGCGACCTGCGGCTCCTCGCCCCATCGTCCAAGGACGTCGTCATGGGCATCGCCACCGGCGGCACAACGCCCTACGTTCACGAAGCCCTGGCCCTCGCCCGGCGCCGCGGCGCCAAGACCATCTTCTTCGCCTGCGTGCCGAAGTCTCAGGCCCGCGCCGTCTGCGACGTGGACATCCGTGTACTCACCGGCCCGGAAATCCTCTCCGGCTCCACACGCCTCAAAGCCGGCACCGCGACCAAGCTCGTCCTCAACACAATCACAACCCTCGGCATGGTCCGCCTCGGCAAGACCTACGGCAATCTCATGGTCGACCTCAACAGCTACGCCTGCCGAAAGCTCACCGAGCGCGCCACCCGCGTCATCGCCGCCGCCACCGGTCTCACCAAACCCGCCGCCGCCGAACTGCTCCACCGCGCCCGAGGCCGCGCCAAAACCGCCATCGTCATGCACCGGCGCAATCTAACCTTCACCGCCGCCGAAGCCCTGCTCCTAAAGCACAAGGGCCGCGTCCGCGCAGCCCTCGAGTCTCCGTTACAACCGTGATACTGAGGGGGCAACCCTGATGCGGTTCTCATCCCGGCATTGCAATCCTACCCAACCGGGTAGCATGGGCCTCCGGCCCGTGCGCGAGTCTCCGTTACAACCGTGATACTGAGGGGGCAACCCTGATGCGATTTTCATCCCGGCATTGCAGTCCTACCCAACCGGGTAGCATGGGCCTCCGGCCCGTGCGGATGGAATAAACTTGTACGAATGAAGAATGCGACATTCGTGCGAAAATCGCGCAAGGTTAATAGTGCGCCCACCCGCGACACACCTCGCTGCAGTCCACCCAGAAATCGAAATGTAGTGAGCAGTCTACTTGCGGAAGTTCCCCAGCACTTCAACCGTCGCGCTCTCCGGCAGCTCCGCCACCCGCACGAGCACACTCCGCTGCTTGCGATCGAAAAACCATCCCGCTCGCGCTCTCGTCATCCGCCCCACTGTCGGGCACGCCGTCAGCGGCCGCCCATCAACAGTCACCGCGTCCGGACACTTTGATATGCCCGCGAACCTCAGCAGATACGACTTCGGTATAAACTGCGCCGAGCCCTCCCGCCAGATCACGCGGAACGATGTGCCCCCATCCGACGGCCCCGTCGCATACTGCTCCAGCAGAAACTCCCCCTGCTCGTATCCGTACGAAATCCCGTCGTCGTTGTAAAACCACCCGCGACCGCTGCCGGGAAAGATATTCAGCGTCAATTCCTTGATCGCCTTCTCCTCGGAATACTGCCGAACCTCGCGCGTCGGAATGATCGCCCCCGCCCGAGCGAAAATGGGAATCGTTCGCAAATGCACCGGCCGCTCGAACTCGACGCCACCCTCCCGTACCGCGCCGCTGTCGAAGTCGTACCATTCCCCCGCCGGCAGCGTCACCTTCCGCGTCGTCGCCCCCTCGTGCACCACCGGCGCGACGAACAACTGCCGCCCAAACATGAATTCGTGCTCGCAGCGATGCGCCTTTGGATGACTCGGGAAATCCAGAAGCACCGGCCGCAATAGCGGCAGCCCGGTCCGCGAGGCATGATGCATCTCGGTATAAACGTAAGGCAGCAGCCGATACCGCAGCTCGATCGCCTCGCGATTGTGCTTCTCCGCCTTCTTACCGAAGCTCCACGGGTCCTGCTCCTTGCCGCCCGCCGTATGCACGCGCATCAGCGGATAAAACACGCCAAGCTGCAGCCACCGCGTAAACAGCTCCGCCGACGGATATCCGCGAAACCCGCCGATGTCCGCCCCGCAAAGCGTCACGCCCGACAAACTCATGTTCAAAAGCATCGGCACACTCATGCGCAAATGCTCCCAGCTTGAAAGATTGTCGCCCGTCCACACCGCCGCATATCGCTGCACGCCGCTGTATCCGGCTCGCGTCAAGACAAACGGCCGCTCCTTCGGCCGCGTTCGCTTCATCCCGTCAAACGTCGCCCGCGCCATCTGCATGCCATAGACATTATGCACCGCCCGATGATCCGTCGGCGCCCCGTCATTATCGTGTCGCACCGTCAGAGGGATCGTCCCGTCCGCGAACGTAAAATCGGCCGGCTCATTCATGTCGTTCCAGATGCCGCCGACCCCGTCCTTCAAGAAGTTCGCGTACAGATCGGCCCACCACCGCCGAGTCGCCCCGCGCGTATAGTCCGGCCACACAGACTCACCGGGCCACACCTTGCCGACATAAAGCTCGCCGTCAGCGGCCCGGACGAAGTGATCGCCCGCCACCCCGCTGTCATAAACCGAGTATCCCTTCTCACACTTGATCCCCGGATCGATGATGCCCACCAGCTTGAACCCCTTCGAGGTCAACTGCTCCGTGAGCTTCCGCGGATTCGAAAATCGCTTGGGGTGCCATGTAAACGAGCGAAACTCGTCCATGTAATCAATGTCGATGTATATCGTGTCGCACGGAATCTTCCGCTTCCGAAACTGTCGGGCAATCTCCTTCACCCGTGCCGCCGAGTCATAGCTCCACCGGCACTGCTGATAACCCAGCGACCATCGCGGCGGCAGCGGCATCGCCCCCACCAGCGACGCATAGCGCTGCACCACGTCCGCCGGCGCCGGCCCCGCGATGAAGTAATAATTCATCTCCCCGGTGTCCGCGCCAAAGCAATAGGCGTCCCGCGAGGTCTTCCCGAAATCAAAAAATGATCGACAGGCATTATCGAAGAAAAGCCCGTGCGCCCGGCCGTTATTCAGCACCAGCGCAAACGGATGCGTCTGATACAGCGGATCGGTCCACGGATCGTGCTCCGCCGCGTCGTGATTCCAGTTCACCAGCGCCGTCCCGCGCTTGTCCATCGGCGAGCCCTTCTCGCCAAGCCCGAAGAAGTGATCCTCTTCACCAAGCTGTTTCCAGCAGCGAATCTCGTCGCCCGCCCACGCCATCCCCCTGGTCGGGCAGTCCCCCAAAATCACCGCGCCGTCGAGATGGTGAAAGGAGATGCGACAGGGCGACCGGCTGATGCGCACACGAAGCGTATTCGTGACCATCTCCATCGCGTCGCCGTTCTCTTCAAGCCCCCAATGAGGCCGCGCGCCGCTCTCGTCCGTAATCACCGCCCAGGAATGATCTCGGCCGAACTCGCCCTCCGGCGCCAGCCGGACGCGAACGATCTCGTCCGTGATCGGCGAAATCAAAACGCGGCTCTCATCGCATTCGATCAATAGGCCGCCGTTCTCCTGCCGGTAAGACGTCACATCCCCCAGCGATCGCCAGCCCCGCATCGCTCGGCTCAGAAGGCCCGTTTCGCCGCCGTTGTTGTTGCTCATGGTTCCCATCCAGCGGGCCGTCTATTGAAACCGCTCATTTACCCGGCCCGGTTCATCTGCAAATCGTATTGGCACGCTTCCCGGCTCAGAGATTCAGCGTGCACGTTGCCCCACGCAAATCCTGTCGCCTCCCTCCGATCCACTCAGAGTGCCCCGTAGGAGGGGTCAGCACGGGGCGCAAACCAAGTCGGCCCACCGGCCAACGCCAAAGGCCCTGACAGTCGGGTAAAACCTTTTTCCATGATAACCAACCCGGTTTTCAGGGTCAAATCCAGGGCCCTTCCCTGCCCACCAACGCCGCTCGTTCCCATGAAAAATCCGCGCGAACGATGAGCAAGTATAGTTGCAAGCTATGAGTATCAAGCTATGAGTTTCTCCATTGCAATGCCATCCACCAACCCGCATCCCAAGACCGCGATGGGCCCCGAAGCGGCCCACCGTCTTGCATCGATTGCCGCGCGAGCTCCGAGGCGGCTTGCCGTTTGGCGATGGATCACCAGCCCCGCCGCATTTTTCGCGCAAAACGCCCATCGCCCCAACCCGCGACCGCCACGCGAGTTGGCACAATCCCCACAGGGCTTGTGTCACCTTATGTCACCTTGCAAAACGAGCGTTTGTACCGCCGAAAACCGCGGAACAGAATTGTCAAAGATTGCCGCGCTTCTGCTGCTCTTCCTCAATGGAGACGAACAGGGCCTTGAAATTGCCGATGCCGAATCCGCGAGAACCGTGCCTCTCGATCACCTCGTAAAACAGCGTCGGTCGATCCTCCACCGGCCGCGTGAAAATTTGCAGCAGGTATCCCTCCTCGTCGCGATCCGCAAGGATGCCCAGCTCGCGAATCTCCTTGTAATCCTGGTCGATCTTCCCCACCCGGCCGGGAAGCGCGTCGTAATACGTATCCGGAACTCGAAGGAACTGAACCCCGTTGTCCCGCAAGGCTCGGACCGTCTTGCAAATGTCCCCGGTATTCAGCGCGATGTGTTGCACGCCCGGAGTACGGTAATAATCAAGGTATTCCTCGATTTGGCTCTTCTTCTTGCCCTCCGCCGGCTCATTGATCGGGAACTTGATCCGCCCGGTCCCGTTCTGCATCACCTTGCTCATCAAGGCGCTGTATTCGGTGCTGATGTCGTCATCCGAAAAGTGAGCCAGCTGAGTGAAACCAAGGATATTGGCATAGAAATTCACCCAGTGATTCATTGCCCCGAGTTCGACATTGCCGACCACATGATCGACCGCCGCAAGTCCCGTCCCCTTCGCCTTCGGAGCGCTGAACGGAACAAATCCCGGCGCGAAAATCCCCTTGTAGTTCTTCCGCTCGACAAACGTGTGAACCGTCTCGCCGTATGTGCGGATCGTCGCCGACCGCAACGGTCCGTGCTCGTCCTTCGCAGTCTCCGGCGGGCTGACAATCGTCGCCCCGCGCTGGCGAACCGCCTCAAACGCCGAGTCCACATCGTTCACCGTGAAGGCGACCACCTTCACCCCATCCCCGTGAAGCTGGCAATGACGGGCAATCTCGTGATCCGGCGTCAGCGCCGAGCTCAGCACGATGCGAATCTTGCCCTGCTCGATCAAATAGCTGGTCTTGACCCGGTCGCCCGTCTCCAAACCGCGATACGCGACGATGTCAAAACCGAACATGCATCGGTAATAGTGCGCCGCCTGGTGCGCGTTCCCGACGTAAAACTCGATATGGTCGATCCCCTGCAGCGGCAGAAAGTCCTCACCGGCGGCTTGCGAAGTGGCGGCCGATCTGGAAGCGGGTGTCGCAGATGTAGCCATGAAAGTGCCTTTCAATGCGGATGTTTCAGGACTTGTCACATTATAACGTGGAATGGCCCGATTCGAGTAGTGCGCCGCGTCCCCGCAATGCCCGCGTCAGTCGGGGAGATTCGACCCTCACGGCTGCGCCGGCATGTCCCGAAGCGCCGCCTCAACCGCATCGCAAATCTGCTCCAGTTCCGTACTCTTCGATTCGCGTGCCTGTCGAACGAATGCTGTGTAGGCCCGGCTGGCCTGCGCCGTCATTCCCGCCTCGCGATAAAGCTCTCCCAGGAAGAACAGCCCCCGTATCACTGCCGGGTCCAGGCTGCCCCCCATCTGCTCCTCAATCGAGGCCAGCTCGCGAATCGCCTCGTCCGCATTTCCGCGATTCCGCTCCAGCACCGCAATGTTAATCGTGTACGTCTCATTCAAATAGGGCAGCAACTTTCGCCCCTCATCAAACAGGACGATCGCCTCGCTGACTCTGCCCTGCTGTTGAAGACAGGATGCCAGATTCTCCCGCGCCACGTTCTCCTTCGGCAACGCGGTAAGGATGCGCCGCAACAACCGCTCCGCCTCGATGAAACGCTTCTCCGCCACCGCAAGCATGCCAAGCGCCAGATTGGATGTCCACAGGTCCGGGTTCAACGCCAGCGATCGCTCCAGCTCGCTTCGCGCCTGCGACAACTTGCCCGCCTGCCGAAGCGCTTCGCCATATTGCGCCGAGGCATGCGCCGACGTGGGATCCGTCTTCACCGCCTGCTCCCACAAGGCGACCTCATTGGCCCACGTCGGGTTCTGCTGATACGTCAGGACCGCCAGCCCCGCCGCCAGTACACCCGCAATCGTCATCCCCAGGCCACGCGCGCTGCCCTTTCCGATCCGCCGCATTGCGTCGTAAATGAGTTGAGCGATTATCAATATCGCGCCGCACAGGGGCAGATACAAATAGCGATCGTTTACGATCTTCTCCGGAAGAAAGACGCGCACATCGAGAGCCAGCAGAATGGAAATCAAAAACCAGATGAGCCCGACACGATATGCCCTATCCTTCGGCAACACATACAGCACGCCGCGGGCCATCACCGCCAGCGCAACCACCGGCGCCCAAAAATTCACCCAGTTCATATTTTCGCTGCTGACCACCCGCAACCCATACGCCATTCCCAACGGATACGGCCATATCGTTTTCTGAAGGTAAAAGCACAGAACGGACGGAACTGTGGCCAGCGCGCCCGCCCATCCCGGCGCGCCCGGCGGCAGCCGACGCATGGTCCCGAGAATCGAATACCGCACGGCAACAAAAGCGATCATCACCATCGCGAACAGCGCCGCATGCCGCGCCGCGCGACCCCAGTTTACCCGCGCCCGCGATCCGCCGCGCGGCATGGTCGCCCACTCCGTGAGAAAGATGATCGCCGGATATACAACCATCCCCTCCTTGCTGAGCAAACTCATCGCATACAAGCCGAGCGCGGGAATCACCCACACGCCGCCGAGCCGTCTCCATCGCAGATAGCAGATGTAGCTGCCGAAGATAAACCCCGACATGAGCATATTGGGAATTCCCGACGCCCAGGCCACCGACTCGACCAGCGTCGGATGCACGGCAAACAGCCACACCGTCATCAACCGCACGACCGGCCGAATCCGAAGCTCCTTCAGCATGAAGTAAAGCAGGACAACCACCGCGAGATGCGCCGCAAGATTGGCGACATGCCAGCCGATCACCTTGAGACCGAACACCTGGTAATTCGCCGCCATCCACGTGACAAAAAGCGGCCGCCAGTAATTACTCCACGCCTGCCCCCGATCGCCCTTGAACGCCCACACGTCCGACGTGATCGCCTTCAGAAACAACGAGGGCTGCTGAATCAACGGGTTCTTGACGATCTCGAACTGATCGTCATAGACGAATTCGCCTCGCAGCGAGTTGGAGTAGGCGGCGATCGTCAGGAGACAGGCAACGCTGAGGGCAAACACGCCCCAGCGGCGTTCGACGAGCTGCCGCGAATGACTCGGCGCGCTCACAAGTGCTGGGTCAGGAATTTCGCCCAAGTGCCCCGTCATGCGCGCGTCTGCGGCGGAAGTCCAAAGAGCGCGCGCAAAACCGACATCGCGTCGCGCTCGAGAAGCGCGCCGATCGACCCGAGTGCCGCGTACTCAATCGGCAATGGCCGAGCCATCGGGGCCAGGGTGAGATAAGTCCCGGTCTGCCGCGCAGCCTCAATCTCTCGGCTGTCGGGACCGGCAAGGAGATAAGCGGCGGTGGCCACGATCGCCACGGCGGTCAACAGCCACACCCGCGACTGAAGATGGAACAACCAGTTGGCCGCCATCGCTCCAACCAGAAATCCCAGGGCGATGGCGAAATAAATCTGACCCTTGAAAAGAGGATTCTCATCGCCGCCCAGTGCGTAGGAAGTAACCGTCCATCCAACGAGCGAAACAACGGCAATGGCGCCCAGGCCCTGTCGCACATCAGGGGCGCGATCGACCGGCGTCACGGCGGCGGCGTTCGCGCCGCTGTCAAACCAACTGTCCACCCAGCGACCGACGACGAATCCGACGGCGATCAGCGCCAGCCACAACCACGTCTCCGCGACCAGCGCGGTGGCCGGAAACGGATCAACCGCGCCAGGCCCTGCGCTGAGCCGGCGAAGAACAAGCATGTCGAGCTGAGTACCCCGCATGGCCATCGCGGCAAGGCCGACGGCGATGGCCAGCGCCCCGCGCTCAGCGGAGCCTGCCCCGCATATGGCCACTGCCAGGCCACTCGCTACGACACCCAGAGCGAGAAGCTCTGCCATGGCGATGACACCCTGGTCCACACTGATAAGGGTAATCGGGGAAAGTGGATCGGCGGACTTCGCGGCCCAGAATCCGACGTACAAAAAAACGACGACCGCGAAACCCATTCCCGCGAAAAAGCGCAATCGATGTATCAATGCCTGTCCGTCGCTCATCTGTCCCGTATCCCCAGGCTCCATCATCGTCATTGCCGATGCCTGCGTCATGCTCGCTGCCCTGTCCCGATCGTCGTCGGGTATTTCTCGATGATCTTGGCCAGCCGCTCCCGCTTGGAGGGCTCCAGCTTACACATCGGCAGTCGGAACTCCTCAGCCATCATTCCCCTCATGGCCAAGGCCGTCTTGATCGGGATCGGATTGATATCGAGCCTCAGCAAATCGCGAAACACCGGATACAGCTTCTGGTGCAGCGATTGGGCGGTCTTCCAGTCGCCCGCCAGCGCCGCCGTCGTCAACGCCGAGGTCTCCTTCGGCAGCAGGTTGCCCACGACGCTCACCACGCCGACCGCACCGACCACCATCATCGGAAGCGTCAACGGATCGTCGCCGCTCAGGATGGCAATGTCGCTCGCGCCGGCCAGTTCGCTCACCCCATCCACGGAGCCGGTCGCGTGCTTGACCGCGACGATGTTCTTGTGATCCGCGTGCAGTCGGGCAATCGTCTCTACGGAAATCTCAACGCCCGTCCGACTGGGAATGTTGTACAGCATGATCGGCAGCGCCACGGCCTCGGCGACAAACGAAAAATGCTCGTAGAGACCGCGCTGATTGGGCTTGTTGTAGTAAGGCGAAACCAGCATGATGCCGCTCGCGCCCGCCTTCGCTGCCGCCTGCGATTGAATGACCGTCTTCTCGGTGCAATTCGCGCCGGTCCCGGCGATCACCGGCACGCGGCCTTTGGCCCGTTTGACCACCGCGGAAATGACCTTGAGCTGCTCATCCGCGGACAGCGTGGGCGACTCGCCCGTCGTCCCGCACGGCACAAGTCCGTTCACGCCGCCGTCGATGACGTAATCAACCAGTTCATCCAGCGCCGGCCAGTCGATCTCGCCGTCGCGAAACGGCGTCACCAGCGCAACAATGCATCCGCGAAACATGTCTCTCATCTTTCACTCACAATCGATGGGTTCGGTGCGTCGATCGGCGGTCAGCCGGCTGTGCGGCCTTACGGATTGAAACGGTCCAGAATGTCCTTCATTTCTCGAACCGCCGATCGCAGGCCGACAAACACCGCCCGAGCGATGATGCTATGGCCAATGTTGAATTCAGAAAAGCCCGGAACCGCGGCGACGGCCGTGACATTCCGATAAGTCAGGCCGTGCCCCCCGTGAACCTCCAGGCCGCAGGCATGCCCGGTCTTCACGCCCTCGTTCAGTGTGCCCAGGGCCTCTTTGATTGCCTCATCACCCTTCGCATGGGCGAAAGCACCCGTCCAAAGCTCGATGGCGTCAAACCCAAGCTCGGCTGATTTCTCGATCTGCGCCTTCACCGGTTCGACGAAAGCGCTGAGGATGATCCCCTCGTCTTTGAGGCGCTTCACGACCTCTCCCACTCGAGCAGCGTGGCGAACGACATCAAGCCCGCCCTCGGTGGTCACCTCTTCGCGCTTTTCCGGCACCAGGGTGCATTGGGTCGGCCGCGTGCGCACGGCGATCTCGACCACGTCAGCCGCCATCGCCATTTCCATGTTGAGCTTGGTGACGACGACTTCCTTCAGAAGCGGGACGTCGCGGTCGATGATGTGCCGGCGATCCTCGCGCAGATGAAACGTGATGCACGCCGCCCCGCCAAGCTGCGCCTCGGCCGCGGCCCAGACAGGGTCCGGCTCATCCGTACGCCGTGCCTGACGAACGGTAGCGACATGATCGATGTTGACGCCGAGGATAGGCATGGTTCTCCCGACGAAGGCGCTTCAGGCAACCGCCGTGCGGACATCGGCGCGTTCGTGAAATAATTATAGATGGGCTTGGTGGCGGGGCAAGCGACGAGCGCGCTAGTCTGCTTAACTGCGGTGCTGTGCATCGCGAGCGGCGAGATTCCTTGCGGCAATTACCCACAGACCTGTCCCCTGGTTCGAATGTGCTACACATGTGACACCTTTTGACAAAGCAGACTGAAGAACCGTGCCAGGAAATGCGACTCGATCCGAAAACTGCCCCGGACGTGACCATGCCCTCCGACCCTGTTTCCGCCGTTACCACATGCCTTCGCTCGGTTTATAATGTCCCCGTGTTCGCCGGATTCCGTTGTACAAAGGCCCGCCTTCCCGGCAGGCTCGGCAAATGTGATATCGTCTGTCGCTCATACGGGAATCCCCAGGCAGGAAAGTCTATGCAAACCAATTTCAGTTCCGTCGTCTCGAGCGTCATTTGTCCTCTCCTCTCGCTGCTGATGTCAGCGGGGTCGGTCGCCGCGGTTGAAATCCCCTCCGCCATGCCCGGGGTTGACAAGAAAATCGCCGCCTCCCTCCCCGGCTGGCTCGACCTGTACAAAACCTGTCACGAGAACCCAGAGCTGTCCTCACACGAGAAGCAGTCCGCCGCGCGGCTCGCCGGTCTCTTCCGCGACGCCGGCTACGAAGTTACCGAGAACATCGGCGGCTACGGCGTCGTCGGAGTGATGAAGAACGGCAACGGCCCGACCGTACTTATCCGCGGCGACATGGACGCCCTCCCCATCACTGAGGAGACCGGCCTGCCGTTCGCCAGCAAAGTGAAAGTTGAGCTGGGCGATGGCTCCCACGTCGGCGTGATGCACGCCTGCGGCCACGACATGCATCAGACCGTCCTTGCCGCCACTGCCCAGACGCTTGCCGCAATGAAGGACAAGTGGAAGGGCACCGTCCTGCTCGTCGCCCAACCCGCCGAAGAGATCGGCCAGGGTGCCCGGCTGATGATCGAGGACGGCCTCTTCAAGCGCTTCCCCATGCCCGACAAGTGCATCGCACTGCACGTCTCGCACGAGCTTGCAACCGGCGCCATCGGCTACACCTCCGGCTGGGTCTGGGCCAACGTCGACTCCGTCGACATCACCGTTCACGGCAAAGGCGGACATGGCGCCTATCCACACGCCTCCATCGATCCGATCGTTACGGCCTGTCAGATCGTGAGCGCCCTGCAAACCATCATCAGCCGCCGCGTTAATCCGCTGGATCAGGCAGTTATCACAGTCGGCTCGATCCACGCCGGCACCAAGCACAACATCATTCCCGCGACGGCAGTCATGCAGATCACCGTCCGCACCTTCACCGACGAAGTCCGCAAGGAGGTGCTCGACTCCATCAAGCGCATCGCCATCAACACAGCTCGTGCGATGGGCTGCCCGAAAGATCCCGATGTGGTTGTCCTCGACAAGGACTTCACCCCCGCCGCCTACAACGACCCCGACCTGACCGCCCATGCCGTCAACCTTTTTGAAAAATTGATCGGCAGGGACAACGTCCTCGAGCGCCCGCCGAGCATGGGCGGCGAGGATTTCGGCCTCTTTGCCAAGACCGCCGGCGTTCCTGGTTTCATGTTTGTTCTTGGCGTGGTAGACGAAGCCCGATTCGAGGCTTCAAAGAAGCCGGGAGGCGAAGCGCTTCCGACCGTGCACTCCTCCAAGTTTCGCACGGAACCCGAGCCTACGCTCCGCACCGGAGTCCGCTGTATGACGGGTCTCGCGTTGTCGCTCCTGAATGGGCAATGAGCGACCGTTCAGCGCGGAACCAGAATGGCTAAACCGATCTTGATGTGATGAGTTGATGGCCCGCGGATGGCCTGTCCACGCTGCGGGCCTCGACCGAGTGGCGTAAAAATACAGCATCGATTCACACAGCTAACGGATATCCCGTCAGGTGCGTGAATCGGGCTCGTGAAGTCTTCAGGCGTAAACGGAAATCGGTTGCGTGGCCGGAGGCACGACAACCTTAGGAGCCCGCTTGGAGCTGACCTTTGACTTTGTCTTGGCGGCAGCCGGCTTGCCGGCCGGTGTGCCATCGACTGCAAAAAACGAGCCGAGATCGCGAAGTCGCTTGTAGCGCCGCTTCAGGAGCGTGTCGGTTCGGACCCGCTTCAAATCACGAAGGCTGTCCACGATGTATTTTTCAAGGCTTGCCGCTGTGGCGACTGGATCGCGATGGGCGCCGCCAAGTGGCTCGCCGATGACATCGTCGACAAGCTTGAGTCTCTTCAAATCCTTGCTGGTGAACTTCAAAGCCGCGGCCGCCGTCTGAGCGTGTTCGGCGGACTTCCAAAGGATCGCTGCGCAGCCCTCAGGTGAAATGACGGAGTAATAGGAATGCTCGAACATGGCGACTCGATCGCCGACGCCGATGCCAAGTGCCCCGCCGGAGCCGCCCTCGCCAATGACCACGCAGACGATCGGCACCTTCAAGCGGGCCATCTCCATCAAGTTCACCGCGATGGCGTAGGCGATGCCGCGCTCCTCGGCGCCAATGCCGGGATATGCCCCCGCCGTATCAATCAGACAAACGACCGGAAGGCCGAACTTCTCCGCTAGCTTCATTTTCAATAGTGCTTTGCGGTACCCCTCAGGATGGGCCATTCCGAAGCAGTTTTCGATTCGTTCCTTGGTGTCCTTGCCCTTGTTGTGGCCGATGAACATGGCCTTGTGGGGGCCGATTCGGCCCAGGCCGGTGATCAGAGCCTTGTCGTCCCGGAAGTTCTTGTCGCCGTGCAGCTCGACGAAGTCGCGCACCATAAGCCGGAGGTAATCCGGGGTGAGCGGCCGCTTCGGGTGGCGGGCGATCTGCACGGTCTCCCATGCGGAAAGCTCGGTATATAACCTGCGCTTGGCGGTCAAGAGCTCCGAGCGGACAGTGCGAATCATGTCCGACAAGTCTCGGCCCGTCGCGGCCTGTGTGGCCTCCAGCTCCTCAATCTGCTTTTCAATCCTCGCCAGGGGGCGTTCGAACTCAAGATACCCGCCCCCATTTAGGCCATTTGATCCATTACTGATCGTACTCATGCATTTCCTCTAGATTGATCGATCGCCGTTGCGAAGTGTGCCCGCACGATTAACCATGCGAACCGGGTCTTAACGTTAGTAGGGCGATCGCGTTGTCCATCGAGCCGTTCGGGCAAGCTCCTTCATGCTGCCTTAATGTGGCCTCCCGCGCGAAGTCCACAGAGCCCGACATTTCCTGACTGCTCACGTTTGCGGATATAGCCGGCCAATGTTGCCGGCCGAACTGTCCGGAGCAGTCACTCCGACGCAATAGGCTAGCCGTCTGATCCTCGAACGACAAGTACTAATTGACGCCTCAACTCCCACGCTATAAGCTCGGCAAGATAGCGAAAATTCTTAATGCTGCATAAGATACTTCAGGACAATATCTTACGTCAGCATGTTTTCGAACCCTTTCCAGCGGACCCCGGCTTATGGGACTATGGCGCTTTAAGGTTTCCCCTGCCCCCGATCGAGCGGACCCGCTTGGCGCGAGCACTCTCCAGATGCTGCGCGAGTTCAGCATTCGCTCAGTTCAGGCCGTTCGGTCGGCAAAACTCTTCCTCATCGAGTTCGACGGACTGGATCATTTAAGTGAGACCAAGGCAGCCCGGCGCATCGCCGACGAACTCCTGACGGACCCCGTCATCGAAACCTGTTCCTTGCTCCTCAGGGGTGATCAAATTCCCGAGGCCGAAGGGGCCTTGTCCATCGAAGTTCACCTGAAGCCCGGCGTCATGGACTCGGTGGCCCAGTCCACTGCCTTCGCCCTGGCGGATATGGGGATTACGGCGTCAAGCGTAAGAACCGCTCACCGCTTCGAGCTTTTGCCGATCCCGGATGACGCCGAACTAAGGCGCATACCCCGGCTCCTGGGGAATGACTGCATTGAAGACGTCATCGTTGGCTCGCGGCCGATCGAGCCGCCACCGTCACCCCCGATATACCGGTTTGCCCTCCGTCATATTGAGATGACCCCCCTCGCCGAGGCCGAGCTTCTCAAGCTGAGCAGAGAAGGACACCTATTCCTGTCGCTGCCCGAGATGCTCGCGATCCAGTCACATTTCAAGGCATGCGGTCGAGAGCCCACCGACATCGAACTGGAAACCCTGGCCCAGACCTGGTCGGAGCATTGCGTACACAAGACGCTCAAGAGCCCGATCCTGTATCGGGGCGAGCCGATGCCTTCGATCCACCCGCTCCAATCGGACACACCTCGCCGCGAGATCCGCTACGCCAACCTGCTCAAGGACACCATTGCCAGAGCAACGGCGGAACTGATGGCCGAAGGGCGGGGACCGCATTGCCTGTCCGTCTTCAAGGACAACGCGGGCATCATCGCCTTCGACGACGATTGGGCCGTCGCCATTAAGGTGGAAACACATAACCATCCATCAGCCATCGAGCCTTACGGCGGCGCCGCGACGGGCGTCGGCGGCGTCATCCGCGATGTCCTCGGCTGCGGTCTCGGCGCCAAGCCCATTGCCAATACCGACGTCTTCTGCGTCGCGCAGCCCAATTGGCCGGTGGACTCGGTACCCAAGGGCGTCATTCACCCGCGCACGGTGCTTCGGGGCATCACCGCCGGTGTGCGCGACTACGGCAACTGCATGGGCATTCCAACCGTCAACGGAGCGGTGCGGTTTGATCCGCGATACCTCGGGAACCCACTGGTCTTCTGCGGCTGCGTCGGCGTCATCCCGCGTGATCGCATTGAGAAAGAGGTGAAACCGGGCGACGCGATTGTCGTCATTGGCGGCCGCACCGGCCGCGACGGCATTCACGGCGCAACCTTCAGCAGCGCCGAACTGACCGACACGCACGAGGACGAATTCTCCCACGCCGTGCAGATCGGCAGCCCTATTGAAGAGAAAAAAGTCCTCGACCTCATCGTGCGGGCACGCGACTACAACGACGGGGGGGTTCGACGATGTTTGTTCTCCTCGATCACCGATTGCGGCGCCGGCGGGCTTTCGTCTGCGATCGGTGAGATGGCCGAGGGCCTTGGCGCCGAGGTCGATCTGGAAAAGGTGCCCCTTAAATATGCCGGGCTGCGATACGACGAAATCTGGATCAGCGAGTCGCAGGAGCGGATGGTGCTGGCGGTATCACCGGGCGACGTGGACAAACTCCTGGCCCTGGCAGAAGCGGAAGAAGTCGAAGCCACGGCAATCGGCCGCTTCACCGAAAACGGACGCCTTACGATTCGATATTGCGGTCACGTCGTCGGCGAGCTCGACTTGCGATTCCTTCATGAGGGCTTGCCCAAGAGTGAGCTCATCGCCGAATGGAAAAAGCCCGATCCTGCGGCCGGCGCATCGACCGCATCGGTTTCCGATCCTGTCGCCATAGGGGCCGAGCTGCTTCGCCGCCTGGCACAACTGAACATCGCCTCCAAGCACTGGCTCATCCATCAATATGATCACGAAGTGCAATCGCGAACGTCTGTGCGCCCACTCGTTGCAAGGCACGAAGGGCCGTCGGACGCCGCGGTCATTCGTCCGCGATTGGACTCCGACGCCGCAGTGGCAATCGGCTGCGGACTCAATCCGGATTTGTCCGCAATCGATCCGTATTGGATGGCGATCGCCTCCATCGATGAGGCGCTGCGCAATGTCGTCTGCGTCGGCGGCGATCCGGCACGCACGGCGATCCTGGACAATTTCTGCTGGCCCCGTGTCGATAACCCAATCAACCTCGGAGCACTGGTTCGCGCATGCCAGGCCTGCTACGACATGGCCTCTGCGTACGGCCTGCCCTTTATCAGCGGTAAGGACTCGCTGAATAACGAATTCGCATTGGATCCGGCGGATGTTGAATTGGTCCGGACCGCGGCCGCGTTGCTCGACGAAGCGGCCCCCGATTCCGATCACGTCATCGTGGACGGTCGCGTTGCCATCCCGTATACGCTGCTGATCTCCGCCTTATCCATCGTCGATGATGTGAAACGCTGCACGACGTCTGATCTCAAGTCAGGCGGGACGCAAGTCTACCTGCTGGGTCGCCCGATGCGGCTCGGTGATTCGCCCGCCAGCCTGCCGCCTTTTGACGCGGCCACGGCGCTTCGGACTCACCTATCCGTCGCCCGACTGATCCGCGACGGCGTGGCCCTGGCGGTTCACGATGTGAGCGACGGCGGGCCGCTGACGGCGCTCGCCGAGATGTGCTTCGGCGGCTGGCGGGAATGCACGCTAAACACCAACGGCCTGCCGGCGGAGCAACACTTCATCGAAGCCCCCGCCCTGTATCTCGTGCAGGTATCCGACGCACGCACCGGAGATTTCGATCGAATCACCGCAGATATCGAAACGCGGCATTACGCGACCGTGAAATGCGAGGAAATCCCCGAGCCCGCCCTGGTGATGGACGTGGATAACGAAGGACATCGTCTGCCGCTCGATGACCTCTATCACGCTTGGCGACATCCGCTCGACTGGTAACGCGAACGCAGCGCTTCGAAAGACGGCCGCCCAGGCAAATACTCCTCACTGAATCCGCGGCGGCACGTCAATCGCGGATCAAGATGAGCCGGCTGTTCTGGCAGCGGGCAGGAGGTGCGTCATGCTCTCGTTGAGGTCATTCCACATCTTCTTCATCGTGGTCGTCGTGGTCGCCGCGGACCTCTTCGCCGCCTGGGCGATCCGCGACTACACGACCTCGCACGACATGCTCACCCTGTTACTCGGGATTGTCGCCATCATTGGAAGCCTGGGCCTGGTCGCCTACGGCATCTGGTTCGTCAACAAGATGAATCGTGAGAACATTCAGTAACCAAGGGCGAGTTCGATACGGCCGTCAACCTGAAGCCGGGCGCACCCGCCGCCCCTCCGATCGGCGGATGCACCGGCAATAGTCGTGGAGTGGAACCTGCTATTTCTTTGTGTAGGTGATTTCGAGGCTCTGGAATTCCTTGCCATCAGGGCCGAAATCGTACACGTCGAAGCGCATCTCGGTATCGCTGACCATGCGCATTACGGACCGATTTGCCGACTTCTTCCCGGTCATTGGGTCAATGAACTCGCCTTTGTATTGGAAGGTCTTACCTGAAGCGTCACAGGTTCCGTGCGAAATAAACGGAGCCGTGCTCATCGAGTCAACCCACACATCCGTATACTGTTTCGTTATGTTGTCGTAGCCGGTAATACTAATGCCTTGAAATGGGCCCATCGCGGCCGAATTACCGTCATAGTTCAGCATCACATAGCGACCGCCCATGATTGACTTCCACGTGGCCGTGCCTTGTCCCTCGTTCGGCTTGTCGTCCGGTCTCATCCAGAACTTCGCCTTCGCCGACCATGTGCCGACCAGTTTCATCAGGTGCTTGTGGTGCTCGCCCGGGGATGTTGCCTTTATCCGCGCCTCCATCATCTTCTGTTCCTCCGGGCTCATCTTTGGCTGATCGCCCTTTTCTTCCGAGACGACCCGCGTTGTCACCGTCGCCGTCACCGCGACCAGCGCCATCGCCGCCAATGCGATACGCCAGCGAGCCCCTTGTGTTGTCCGCTTGAATTCCGTCATGACCATACCCTTTCGAAATGACTAACCGCCGCCATGCGTCTGCCCCGACCCACGCGGCCGGTCGCCATTAACAGCGCATCGCGATCAAGCCGCTTCCCCCCACACGAAGCGGCCACGGTCATTCAGACCAAACAATAACCAAACATTGACAGGGTTGTCAAGCGCGTTTTCGATAGCGGTCTGGCGGGCATTTTCTGCGATCGGTTGGCCCGTGGCGCGCTGGGTTGGCGTCGATTGGGCGCGACAAGCAAATCGGCGATTCCTGCGCCTCACCCCTGGGGCGCGCGGCCTACTCGCACTCCGAACCCTGAGCAAGCGAAGCGGATAAGCGCCCGTCGCCCTCGACTAAAAGGGGCCGAATCAAAGCAAGCGCAGGTAAGTGTTTCGGTGAATCCTCCCCAATTCGAAACCGATGTATACCCTCAAGGTCCGCATAGATTACCTATTCCGGAGAATCCAACCGTGTTCACTCTCCTCGCTGAGACCGCTTCGCACACAGAGCATGCAACACACGTACCTGGTCTGGCCTGGGTCGCGCCATTCGTTGCCCTGCTCTTGTGCATCGCCGTCCTGCCGCTCATCCACAAGACTGAACATTGGTGGCATCACAACAAGAACAAGCTCATCGTTGCTCTGGCCCTCGGATTGGTCACGCTCGCCTATTACCAGTTTCGCGGCTACGGCTTCGGCCACGGCGAACACGCCGCCTCGCCGGGCTTTTCAACGGTTCTGTCGGTCCTCGACCATGCCGTCCTCGCCGAGTTTATCCCATTCATATCGCTGCTCTTTAGTCTGTACGTCATCTCCGGCGGCATCTGCGTCAAGGGAGACATCCCCGCGCATCCCATGACGAACGTCGCCTTCCTCGCCATCGGCGGCGTTATCGCCAGCCTCGTTGGAACAACCGGCGCGTCGATGCTCCTGATACGTCCGCTCCTGGCGACGAACTCCGAGCGCAAGCATATTGTTCACACGGTCATTTTCTTCATCTTCATCGTAAGCAATGTCGGGGGCTGTTTGCTGCCCATCGGCGATCCGCCGCTGTTTCTCGGATTCCTCAAGGGCGTGCCGTTTCTCTGGACCCTTAACCTCTGGAAGGAATGGGCCGTCTGCCTCGGCGCCCTGCTGGTCATCTACTACTTCTGGGACATGGCGGCCTATCGCAAAGAAGAGAAGCGCGACATTCAGCGCGACGAAACCCAGGTCCAGAAGATTCGCATCGAGGGAAAGATCAACTTCCTCTTCCTCGGTGGCGTCGTTCTTGCCACGGCTCTGCTCGACAGCAGCAAGCCGGTCCCCGGCACGAACTACACGCCCTTTCCCTTCCTTCGCGAGATCGTCCAGAACGCATTTGTGTTGCTCTCTCTTGTGATGACGGGCAAAAGCGTGCGCAAGGACAACAACTTCAGCTACACCGCCATCCTCGAAGTTGCGTGTCTCTTCATTGGCATCTTCATCTGCATGCAGGTGCCGATCGAAATCCTGAATGCCAAGGGCGCCAGCCTCGGCATCGATACGCCGACCAAGTTCTTCTGGGCCACGGGAATGCTCTCCAGTTTCCTCGATAACGCCCCGACCTATGTTGTCTTCTTCGAAACCGCCAATGCCCTGACCCACGTCCACGAGCCGGGCACAACAATCCAGCTCATCACCGGGCAGATCATTCAGCTCGACCATCTCGTGGCAATTTCCATCGGCGCGGTTTTCATGGGAGCGAACACCTACATCGGCAACGGCCCGAACTTCATGGTCAAGTCCATCGCCGAACACGCCGGCGTGAAAATGCCCAGCTTCTTCGGCTACATGGCCTATAGTTGCTGCATCCTCATGCCGCTGTTCATTGCGCTCACTTTCATCTTTCTCTGATTCGGGGCACGCCGCGGCGCGCCGTCGATGGAAGCGAAAATCGCCACAAGCGGGGCGGCAGTCCGCCTTCATGCCCGTCCCACGATTCTTGCAAACGCACAATCCCCGTGCCTGCGGGCACAAAAACGGCGGTGGGGCGTGTTTCCACCTCTGTTTTGGTTGTTTAGTGTCCGTGCCGGGGATACGATAAGTATCTTTGGATTCGGAGGTTGGAAAGTGTTTGATCGACTGCCCACGCGCATTGGGGTCGGGGCGTTTGTGCTCCTGAACTTCTGTCAGATTGCGGCTGCCGCGGGCCCGGACGTCATCGTCGGCGAACTCCAAGTGATCATGCGCTGGGGACGTGTCGGGGGCATCACCGGCTACTCTTTCGGCACGGTCTCGTGCAACATTGGCGACACCCCCCTCCTCTGGATCGCGGAGACAAATCAGCACCCGGTCATCGCCCAGAACATGTATCGATTGAAGGGCGGCCAATTCGAGCAGATCGGCATGGCATGGCTCAAGCACGCCTTCGCCTCCACGAATGAATCCGGCGTTTGCGCTACCTGCCAGGATCCCGGCACGAGTGATCTTTTGGGCGTAGGATGTAATGATCCCTACGGGGCCGGGCTCAACGGAAACCAGATCATCCTCGGGCCCCGTTCGGAGGTGAACGCGGCAACCGGGGCATTTCCATATCCCTTCACGAATTACCCACACACTTTGATCATCGATAAGCGCCTTCAGGTGCGCGACGAAGACATCAATCCGGCACTCAACGCTGGCGCCCTTTATTTCGTCGAGGGGCACTACGTCACGCCCGACGACGCCGCCGCCGCGGGCAACGACAATAACAACGCGTCGTATCGCCGGTTTACCGTCAACGAAAACTCGACCAACGTCTTTGCCTGCACGATGACGGACACGACCGAGCGAGAGAAGTTCGGCATCCAGGCGTGGCAGGACTTCGATCCGACGGTCACGCTTGTCAACATCGACATTCCCGGCGACGGACGGCTGATACTTGGGGCGAAGGTCACCGACCTGGGCACTGGCTTCTGGAACTACGAATACGCGCTCTTCAACGCCAACTCCGATCGCAGCGTCGGCTCGTTTTCGATTCCGCTCGATCCCGGCGCGGCGGTTCCATCGTCGGCCTTTCACGATGTCAGTTACCACAGCGGCGAGACCTATGACCCGACCGATTGGCCGGCCGGTATTGCGGGCGGCGCGATCACCTGGCAGACGACCGCGCATGGCGTGAATGCGAACGCAAACGCGCTGCGATGGTCCACCCTCTACAACTTCCGCCTCGTCACCAATGCCCCGCCGATACCAAACAGCCAGATCACCCTCGGCCTGTTTAAGCCCGGCGCACCGGCGTCGGTCGTCGTCATTGCGCCCGGCCCCGTGGATGCCCCGGTCGATTGCAACATGAACGCCATCCCCGACGCGGTCGAGATTCAGATGAATCCGGCGCTGGACTGCGACTCCAACGGAAATCTCGACGAATGCGATCCCGATTGCGACAACAACGGCACGGCCGACGCCTGCGAGATCATTCTGAATCCGCTCTTGGACTGCAATGTCGATGGGATTCTTGACGTGTGCGAGATTCCCGTCGGCAGCCCGGCGCCGGGCGGACCTTTCTTCTGCGTCTCCGACTGCGACCCGGATTGCAACGTCAACGGCACTCCGGACAGTTGCGACATTGCCGAGATGACCAGTGCCGATTGCAACGCCAACGGCGTGCCCGACGAATGCGACATCGCCGCGATGACCAGCAACGATTGCAACGCCAACGGCGTGCCCGACGAATGCGAGATCGCCGTCGGCAGCCCCGCGCCCGGCGGGCCGTTCTTCTGCACGAGCGGCTGCGACCCGGATTGCAACGGCAACGGCGTGCCGGATGAATGCGATATCTCCAGTGGCTTCGACGGCGACTGCGACACAAACATGATCCCCGATAGCTGCGACATCGCCGGCAATCCCGGCATCGACTGCAACGCCAATGGCGTGATCGATGCATGCGGCGAAACGGATTGCAACGGCAACTCCATCCCGGACGACTGCGAGCATCCGGCCTGCCCCGGCATTCTCGTCGGCGACATGGATTGCAGCGGCGTCGTGGACCCCGGCGACATTCCCGCCTTTGTTCAGCAGGTGCTGTCCGGCTGGCTCTCCTGTCAGGCCGATATGAACGCCGATGGGAACGTGGACGGCCTCGACGTGCAGGATTTCGTTTCCGCGATGTGACACCCCGGACCCGATGTCGAGAAGATCGATGGGGGGACTTTCCGCACGTTGCCGCCCGTGCCCCCGCCCGATCCTGCTTGGCCGATCAATTACACATCGGTACGCTCTCTTCCTTTGACGTTCCCAGACAATCACGACAGCAACTTGAGGACAGCTTTGATCAAGCCAACCCCCGAAGCGAATGACGTTGCCGCCGCAGGGCCGGCTATTCATGCCGAGACTCCAACGGCCGCGCCGGTCGGCAAGTGGCATTTGCATCGACGGTTGTACGATTGGGTTCTTCATTGGGCCCATACGCCGCACGGGGCCATTGCTCTTTTCCTGCTGGCCTTCGCCGAGTCCAGCTTTTTTCCCGTCCCACCGGATGTTCTGCTGATCGCCCTGGTGCTGGGCGCCCGGCAGAAGTGGTGGAAGTTCGCCGCGACCTGCACCGTCGCCAGCGTCCTGGGCGGAATCGGCGGATATCTCATCGGCCTGGGACTCATGGACACGGTGGGGCAGAAGATCATCGCTTTTTACCACGCCGAAAAATATTACGAGCAGGTGACCGGCTGGTATCAGCAGTACGACTTCTGGATCGTCTTCGCCGCCGCTTTCACGCCGATTCCATATAAGGTTTTCACCATCGCGTCGGGCGCTTTTCACATGAACGTGGTCGGTTTCGCGCTTGTCTCAGTCGTCGGCCGGGGCATGAGATTTTTCATCGTCGCCGCCCTGCTCTATAAATTCGGCCCGCCGATGCAGCGGTTTATTGATAAATATTTCAACCTGCTGTGTCTCGCGTTCGTGATCCTCCTTGTCGGCGGTTTCGCGATGATTAGGCTGTTTTGACGCCGATCCTGGCCGCGGGAATTCTAAAAACCCAAGGTGACATAAGGTGACACAAGCAGTCCCCGGGCGATGGCAACTACTGTGGCGGTCATGTGTTGGGGCTGTTCGAGTTTTTGGCGGTTTTTGGTGAAATCGAAGCCCCGCGTGCTCATCGTTCGTTCCCTTCGGGACGGCCGTCGTTCTTTGCATCTCAACAAAGTCCCTCATCTCTAAATCCTTGCTCGGTGTTCGCGCCGATTGGGGGTCTGGCAGGTCGCCACATGCTCTCAACGACGGCCAGGCTGGAATGAGACGCCGCGCCACCCACAAGGGATGGCGCTACGGCCGGAAGCGTTTTTTTCGGTGGAAAATGCCGTTTTTCGCGATTCGCGGCAGAAACTGTGTCGGCTTGTGTACCTCCTGTGTCACCGGCATGTGCCGGTCAACCAAGAACTCAATGACACGGGAGATAGAACGATGAACATGCGAAGCGAAAACAGGAATGGGAAGCGATTCCAGACGGCGTTTACGGCGGCCCTTGCGGCCTTCGTGGTTCAAGTGGCCTTTGCTCGAACAGAAGCTGTCGCGGCGAACGACGTTAACGGCCCGGCGATGGAGGCAAGGATCGTCGAGGCCCAGGCGATCACGGATCAGTTCGACGCCGGATCGGAGACGGTTGAAGTGCTGGTCAACCTGAGGTTGCCGGCGACGAATCGAAGCAATGCCGTACTGGGCGCGGCCGGCGATTTCGCGGCGCAGCGCACGACGGTCGCGGCCGCTCAGACGACGCTGATGACGAGAATGGCGCCCGGCGAATTCATGCTGCATCACAATATGGAGAACCAGGCGACGATGTGGGTCTCCGTCACGCGTGCGGGCTTGGAATCGCTGCGGAACGATCCGAGCGTTGAGTCGGTTGAGCCGGTTCGCATTCTCGAAGCGCACGACGTACAGGGACTTGCCCTGATGAATGCCGCGGCTACACGCGCCACTCACGGTGGGGCGGGCGTGGCCATCGCCGTCTGCGATACGGGCATCGACTACACGCACCCGCAACTTGGTAACGGCGGCTTTCCGAATGCCAAGGTGCTCGGCGGTTTCGATTTTGGCGATAACGATGCCGACCCCCGGCCCAATGGTGAGAGCCACGGCACGGCGTGCGCGGGCATCGCGACCGGTGACGTCGCCAACATCGGCGACTACAACGGCGGCGTCGCGCCGCAGGCCAAGCTCTATGCCTTGAAGATATCCACGGGCAACACGGGCAGCGCCACGGATGCCGCGATGATCGCCGCCTGGGACTGGTGCGTGACGCATCGCAACGACAATCCAAACTTCCCGATCAAGGTGATCAGCACCAGCTTCGGCGGCGGCCGGGCCCTTGGAAATTGCGATGCGGACGTCCCGGCGATGGCCACCGCGGCGCAGAACGCGATGGCGGCGGGCATCACGCTGCTGGTTTCTTCGGGCAATGAGGGTTACTGCGACGCGATGGGCTGGCCGGCCTGCATCAGCGGAGTCTTGTCGGTAGGTGCAGTGTATGACGCGAACGTCGGCGACGGGATGGCCTTTGTCGTGGCACCGGAGTCCTGCACGCCTGACAAGCGGAGTGACGCCAACAGCCCGACGGGCTACATCGGCGTTGACATGACGACGGCGGCCGACCAGGTGACGTGCTACTCGAACACGTCGAGCGGCCTGACGCTGTTTGCCCCCTCGCACATGGCGTTCACGACTTCGATCCGCGGCACGGGTAATGACGCCACGCGAAACTTCGAGACTGATTTCGGCGGAACGTCCGCAGCCTGCCCTTACGCAGCCGGCGCGGTGGCGGCGCTTCAGTCCGCGGCGAAGGCGACGACGGGACAGTTCCTTACGCCGGCGCAGGTGAAGCAGATGCTCACTTCCACGGGCGACAACGTCACCGACCACAAGGCCAACATCACGAAGCCGCGGGTCAACCTCGGAAACGCCATCGCCGGACTGTCGGGCGGCACGCCGAATCCGAACCCGAATCCAACGCCTGAGCCGGCGCCGAACCCCGTCGACGACGCGTACGAGCCGAACAACACCGCCGAGCAGGCCGCGGCAATCCAGACCGGGACGTTCGACTTGAAGTGCCTCGATAGTGACATCTTCAAGCTGCGGACCACCACGGGACGGTTGACGGTCTCGATTCAGGGTTCGACGGGTGACCTTGATCTCTATGTCGCCCTGACCAAGAACGGCCAGACGGTGCTTGCCAAGTCCGAGACGGAATCGTCGAACGAGTTCGTGGAGGTGCAGGTCACCGACGGCGACCAGTTCATCGAGGTCGTTCCCTACCAGGGGCAGACCAGCGACTACCGCATGACCGTAAGCTTTGTTCCCGAGAATGCCCGCGTGGTCCCTGAGCCGCCGTCTTCGGAGATTCCATGCAGCTCGGGCATGTGCGGCGTCGGATGCCAAGCCAGTCTCATGGCACTGGCGGTCGGCTTCATGGGTCAGCGGCGAATGCGGGTTCGCCGCAAGGGCCTGCGAACCTGGTCCCCCCGGTCGGCGGCAGTTGATTCCGCAGGCGGGCAGAATTAGGCTATTGGTTCCAGTTCATTGGCTCGACAGGCTTGGCCACGTTTGGTATGACGCATTGTGTGATCGCACCCGACGTGCGGACTGTCGGACAGCACGACACTACTAGGAGAATTCGATGACAAGAGTAAAGACGATGAAACCCCTGAAGTGCATTGCCATGGTGGTTGTCGCGGCACCGTTCATCCTCGGGACGACCTGTCCGCTTTTTCCCGGAACCGGTACGCTGCTGAATCAGCAACTGCCGGCAAACCTGGGCGCGACCGGTGAGAACGACATTTGCGCTACAGCCGCCTCGGCGCTGCAGACGACGTTCCAGGCGGATGCCAACAAGGCAGTCACCGCGACGGTCACGGGCCCGGCATCAAACAGTCGCCCGCAGATTCGCATTCTGGACAACAATAACCAGCCCGTGGCGAACAGCGGGACTGGCCCGACCTCCAAGACGACGACGGCGACATTTACGCCGTCGGCTTCACTGACCTTCACGCTGCAGGTGTTTGAGTGCGCCGGCGCGGTCGCGGGCAACTACGACATTCAGGTCGTGCAGGCGCCGTTCTGATGACGACCGCGAAAGCGTAAGAGAGTCACATGAGTCTCAACGACGCCGCTCCTGACCGGGGCGGCGTTTTTTTGCGCACGACTCAATTGCGATGATGTCTCAGGTTCGCTTGAATTGTCTCTCGAGGTCGCGGGTGGAGAGTTGAAGCGTTGTCGGGCGGCCGTGGGGGCAGTTGCTGGAGCGATCGACGACGTGTCGCTGATCCAGAAGGGTGAGCATTTCTTCCTGGGTGAGCGGGTCGCCGGCTTTGACCGCGGCTTTGCAGGCCATCATGTCGAGGGCGGCGTGGAGCAGTGTCTCGCGGGCATCGTGGCCCGGCGCGTCGGCGCCGGAGTCGATGCGGTCCTGGTCGGCCAGCTTGTCGAGCAGGTCGCGCACGAAGTCGGCGGGGTCGATCTCGCCCAGGAGGGCCGGGAGACACTGCACGGCGAGCGATTTGGGCCCAAAGGGAGAGACTTCAACGCCGATGCGCGAAAGCAGCTCTGCATGATCTTCGGCGGCCTGCACCTGGGCCGGGGATGCATCGAAGGCGGGGGGGATGAGCAGGCGCTGGCTTTCCAGTGAGCCGGCAAGGATCCGCTCGCGAAACCGCTCGTAGAGAATCCGCTCGTGCAGGGCGTGCTGATCGATGATGACGATGCCTTCTTCGGTCTGGGCGACGAGGTAGGTATTGTGAACCTGGATGACCTGCGAACCGGCGGCGGCATCGGGCGGCGCGCCGGCGGAGAGATGGTCCTGCGGCGCCGCGGTTTCGAGGGAAGCGGGATCATTGGAAGTATGCGCAGGTGGGGCGGCAAGGTCGGACGGGATCGGTGACGACAAGCCATCGCGACTGGCCGGGGGCGCATTGCCGGACGCCGGGTCGTGCAATCTGCTGGTCGACGAACTGCGAAGCGACGGCCGGACGCTCTGGCTGGGGAACCTCGGCGGCACGAACCCCAGCCGGGCCTGGGTGGGGTCGACGGATTTGAGATAGTCGGCCAGCGCCTGGCGACTTCGCGCCTGATGCTCTCCACCGGGGGGGCCCAAGGCCGGGCGGTCGAAGCCGAGTTGCGGCGTCAGGTCGTGCGACAAGAGCGTCTCACGCAGGACGGCGAGTACCTGCGACTGGATCAGTCCGGCGTCGCGCCAGCGGACCTCAATCTTTGTCGGATGTACGTTCACGTCGTAGGCGTCGGGCGGGGTGGTCAGGAAGATGAACACCACCGGGTAGCGACTGTGTTCGACGAGGCCGCGAAACGCCTCGCGCACGGCGAAGGTAATCCGGCGATCGGTGATGTAGCGGCCGTTGAGGAAGAGATATTGCCACTTAGAAGAGGCGCGAGACTGGGCCGGGGGGGCGATCAGGGCCTCGATGCGAACGCCGCGCTCGTTCCGATCGATGGGCAAGAGACACGCGGCGAGTTCTGTGCCGTAGAAATCGCCGATGCGCTCGCGGCGATGCGTCGTGACCGGAAGGGTGCGCGATGAGCGGCCGTTGTGCGAGAGGCTAAAGGCCACTTCGGGATGGGCCAGGGCCAGCCGGGCAAGCTGCTCGGTGGCGTGGGAAAACTCGGTCGGGCCCTGCTTGAGGAACTTTCGCCGGGCGGGGACGTTGTAGAACAGGTTGCGGATTTCGATGGTCGTGCCGGTCGGCGCGGCGCAGGCCCGGGGGCCCTGAACCTGGCCGTCGGTAGCGATCAGCTCGCAGCCTTCAGTCTGCCCCTCTGGACGGCTGACGATGCGCAGGTGGCTGACGGAGGCGATGGACGCGAGCGCCTCGCCGCGAAAGCCGAGGGTGTTTATGGCGAAGAGGTCGTCGCTGGTGGAAATCTTGCTGGTGGCGTGGGGGGCTATGGCCAGGGGGAGGTCTTCGGGCGACATGCCGCGGCCGTTGTCGGTGACGCGGATGAGGCCGACGCCGCCGTCTTCGAGGGCAACGTCGATGCGCGTGGCGCCGGCGTCGAGGGCATTCTCTAACAGTTCCTTGACGACGGAGGCGGGGCGCTCGATCACCTCGCCGGCGGCGATCTTGTTGACGAGGGATGGATCGAGTTTGCGGATGTGCGGCATGGCGTCCGTGCTGGGTGGTAGGATACTCACATACGAAGGGCACTATTGTGCGTCGTCGAACAAATACCGTCAAAGCGAGTATTAACGACGACGTGGCGGTCATTCGGCCCGCAGCGTTTAAGGCCCGACGCTCGCGAAAAAGGATTTCACATGCCAACGAAGATACTGCCGGTTCTCTTTTTGATCTTCGCTACGGCCGGAACAGCCGGCGTGGAAGAGCCGCTCAAGATCGTGGCCGGGCCGATGTTTTCCGTGGTGGACACGACACATCTAGCCGTCTGGGTGCAAACCAATCGGCCTGAGAGATTGGTGTTTTCAATGAATCGAGTATCGCGAGATGCGGCGAAGCTGTTGGCCGAGAATCTTAGCAGGGAGATTCATACTTCAGCCGAACGACGAAATATCGCTTGCGTGATCGTGCCGATTCCGCCTCCGGGGGAGTATGAATTCAGCTTCAGCGCAGGGACGAAGCCCCCGGATGAGTTCAAGATGATCCTGGATGCCCGCTTCAGGCTAAGGACGCCTCCGCTGCATGGCGAATCCGGCCGCTACACGATTGCCTTTGGCTCCTGTTCGCATCAGGAGAAGTTTGGCGAGCATCAGCCGATCTGGGATGCGATCGTGAGGGAGAAGCCGGATTGCTTTCTCTTCATCGGCGACAACATTTATCTGCCGAACAGGCTCGAGGAGTTCCCCGGGAAGCGCGACGGGGTGCTCAAGCTCTATTGCGATCGTTACGACCACCAGCGGCAGATGCCCGAGATGCAGGTGCTGTTGCGTTCGACGTACTCGTTTGCATTGTGGGACGACCACGACTTCGGCAAGAACAACAGCAATCGGAGGTGGCCGTGGAAGGGTGTCGCGCGCGAGGCACTGAATCTTTATTTCCCCAACAACTACGGCCTGCCGGATGCGAAGGGATGCTTTTACAGATTTGCATGGGGCGATATCGATGTCTTCATGACGGACGACCGTACGTTTCGCGATCCGAATGATGACCCGAATCGCAAGACATTTCTCGGCGAGAAGCAGCTTGCATGGCTGAAGGACGGCCTTGCTCAGTCGAAGGCGAGCTTCAAGTTGATTGTGTGCGGCAATCAGATACTTGCTGACACGCATCCGCACGAGTCGTGGGGCGTGCAGTTTCGCCCGGAGCGGGATGCGTTTCTGGACTGGCTCTGGGAGAAGAAGATCACAGGCGTGATCTTTTTGTCGGGCGATCGTCACTTCGCCGAATTGACGCGAAAGCGCGCCCCCAAGGGCAGGGGCGGCGACCTATGGGATCTGACGAGTTCTCCGCTGGCGAATGAGGTGTACAAGGACGGCCCGACGTTTGAAAGCGCTGATCGCGTCGCGGCCTACAGCGACGGCGTGAATTTCGGCGTCCTGGACTTTGACACGACCGGCAAGCATCGTCACGTTGTTCTGTGCGTTATGGATGTCAATGGCAAAGAAGTGATTCGCCGGCGTGTTGAACTCCCGTAGCTCGACTGATGTTCGGGTTCACGCCGCAGATCGAAAAGCGGATTCGGCGATCCGTGGTTAGATGCCGAGCAGCAAGTCAACGAAGCCCGCGATGTCGGCGGTGCTCACCAGGCAGTCGTTGTTCAAATCGGCGGCGGGCCTGCCTTGACGATCGACGGGCGTACCAGCCGGCGTGCCGGTACAGAGATCGATGTTATTCGGGACGCCGTCGGAGTCGGAGTCCGCGATGTTGAATCGATAAGCCGCACCGCAGTCGATCGGGCTCGGCGGGGGATTGTCGAACAATCCCGAAATCAAGATGTCTCCGCGACCGTCGCCGGATGCGTCGGTCAGCCCGGCAAGGGCGAAGCCGAAAGCGCCGGCGGGATCCGGCTGAGGAGAAGCCAGTTCCGCGATGAGCGAACCGGTTGCACCCGAGAAGACATATGCGCGACCGCGCCCATCGGGACTTGGGTTGCCGCCTTCCTGGCTTGCACCGACGATGACGTCTCCGCGACCGTCCCCGTCGATATCGGCAACGCCTGCGACCGCGTTACCAAATGTTCCGAACTCCAGTTCGATGGGCGAAGTGAGTTCATGAAGCACCAACCCGGAAGCGCCGGAGAAAATGTATGCCCTGCCGGCGAAATCCGGGCTCGACCCGGAGGATTCCTGTGATGCACCGACGATGATGTCGCCCACTTCGTCGCCATTGACATCCGGGACGCCGCTGACCGAACCACCGAAGTTTCCCAACGGCTGCTCGTTGCCTGAAACCAGGGTTCTCAACAACTCGCCGTTCGAGCCGGAAAATACATAGGCTCTTCCCGCCAGGATGGGGCCCTGCGGCGGATCGCCCGGCGCGCCGACAAGAATGTCTTCAACGCCGTCGGTGTTGATATCGGGGACGCGGGCAACGGCCACGCCAAAGTATCCCGCCACGGTTTGATTCGGGGAGGACAGCGTGAACAGCAGCAAGCCGGTCGCACCGGAAAAAACATGGACCCGCCCTGCGTCACTGGGACTGCCCGACGCGGATTCGTGCCATGCGCCGACGACGACGTCTCCGCTGTCGTCGCCGTTGATATCGGAGATGCCGGTCACGCTGTAACCGAACAGGGCGCCTTGTGACCCGATCGGTGAGACCAGTGTCTTCAGGAGCATGCCGGTGGCGCCGGAGATGAGGTAGGCGCGACCCGAGTCCGGCATGGAGCCGCCCGGATTTTCGAGCGGCGCGCCGATGATTACGTCACCGCGACCATCACCGTCAACATCCGGTACGCCGCCGACTCCCCACCCGAATCGACCATCGGACTCCTGGTTGGGTGAAGCGAATGTGCGGAGCAGTTCGCCCGACTTTCCTGAATAGAGGTGCGCGCGGCCGGCGTCATTGGGAGCGCCCACGGGGTTTTCGAGCTTTGCGCCGACAAGAAGATCGGTGAGGCCGTCACCGTCGGCGTCCGGCACGCCGGAAACACTAATGCCGAAGTAGCCTGAAGATTCCGGTGCGGGCGAAATCAGTTGAAGCGTGGTGGAGACCGCGGGGGCCGGCGTTGAAAGAATTTGTTCGACAAATCCGCTGAGATCCAAGCCGTCCAGCGCGCAGTCCATGTTGAAATCAGCAGCCGGCCGACCGTGGGCATCGACGACAACACCGGAGGGGGTGAAGGGGCAGACATCGATTTCATCGGGGACGCCATCCCCATCGGTATCCACCGCCAACACGGGCCGGGCGAAGGCGAAACAAACGACCATAAGACTGGAAAGAAAGACACGCATGTGCACCCACCCGCGTTGAAGAGAACGTCGACCCGAATTGGAGGGCTTCAGTATAGCCCAAATTGGAATTGTACCTCCTTCAAACGGCGCAATTCAAGGAAGGCCGGGCCGAAGATGGGCGACTTATCGGGGATGCGCCATTGATTTTGCCTCCGACGACGTCACCCGAAGGAGTAATTGGTTGCTTCGCGGCTCAAAAATGTGTATGTTCAGGGGGATCACTTCAGCCGTTTTAGGAATGGGAAAATGGCTCGCCGCCGAAAGCCTGAGCTCGGTCAAAGCCCGAAGTCCACGGGTTCCGCTGGGGAATGCCCGGATGTGCTGAGCCATTCCCAACAGGATTCCGCACGAAAGGGAGGCGAGGTCTCTCGACGGACATTTCTTGGTGTGACCGCCGCAGCCATTATCACCGGGGAAATTGAGACCGCGCGCTCCGCCGAATCCATCAATGTCGGCAGTGTCCCACAACTCGGCGGCGCAACGGATGGCGCTCCAAGGGGTCCGGTCGATGACGCCACGCATCGGGCCGACAAGTCTTACACGATCCGGGCCAAGGCCGCGTGGGCGGAGCGCGACACCGCGATTCCGACGCAGTCATCGAACGGCGACGAGGCCCTCTATTCGAGAAAGATCGCTAATTACACAAAAGGCCTTCCGCACAATGCGCGCGGCGAGGTGAGTACGACGGCGTACAACGCGCTGCTCACCGCGCTGGCCAGCGGCAAGCCGTCAGATTTTGAGGCGATTCCGCTCGGATGTTCGACACCGAGCTTCCGCCGCAAGCTGGTGAATCCGCAATGCGGCCTCGCGTTCGACCTCCAGGGCGCCGACACGCACGCCCTGGCGCAGCCGCCGGCGCCCGCTTTCGACAGCGCCGAAATCGCGGCCGAGATCATCGAGAACTATTGGATGGCTCTGTGTCGTGACGTGCCGTTCGGGCAGTACGACAGCAATCCGCTCACGCTTCAGGCATGTGCCGAACTTTCGGGCCTCAGCGACTTTCGCGGGCCTAAAATTGGCAACCAGGTGACACCGCAGACACTTTTCCGAGGTCTGACGCCCGGCGACCTGACCGGGCCTTACATCTCGCAGTTCATGTATAAGCCCTGCCCGTTCGGCGCGAATTACATCGAGCAGCGCATTCGAACCCACGTGGCGGGCCTGAGTTTCATGACGCAGTACGCCCAGTGGCTGAGCGTTCAAAACGGATGTGTGCCGTCGCAGGCGGAGCCGTTCGAGAACGTGCGACGATTCATTCATAACGGCCGCGACATCGGCCAGTGGGTGCATGTCGACGTGCTGTTTCAGGCGTATTTTCAGGCGTGCCTGATTCTTCTAACGCCGGTGGGGACGGGAACGGATCCGCTTTCCAGCGGGATCGGTGCGCCGCTCAGTCCGGGTAATCCTTACCTGACATCGCAAACACAGGAGGGCTTCGCCACATTTGGCGAGCCCTTCATTAAGTCGCTGATGTGCGAAGTCGCAACGCGCGCGCTAAAGACGGTCTGGTATCAGAAGTGGTTCGTTCATCGGCGGCTTAGGCCGGAGGTATTCGGGGCCAGGATTCACAACCATTTGATTGGACTGGCGAGCTATCCGATTCATCCTGAAGCACTCAATTCGGCGGCCATACAGCAATCGTTCGGCCAGCATGGATCATATCTCCTGCCAATGGAGTTTCCGGAGGGATCGCCACTGCATCCGGCGTACGGCGCAGGCCATGCGACTGTCGCCGGGGCCTGCATCACGATTCTTAAGGCGATGTTCGACGAAAACTTCGTCATATCGAACCCCGTGATGCCGGACCCCAATGACCCGACGCAGCTTGTCGCGTTCAACGGGCCGGCCCTGACGGTCGGTGGAGAACTCAACAAGCTGGCGAGCAACATCGCCATCGGCCGGAACATCGCAGGTGTGCATTGGCGGTCGGATGCGACCGAATCGCTGAAGCTGGGTGAAGAGGTTGCGATTCGCATCCTTCAGAACCAGGCGGGATGCTACAACGAGAATTTCGGTGGATTCGCATTTACCAGATTCGACGGCACGACAATCACGGTCTGACATCCCCCCTCCAACAGCAGAAACCATTCGGACGCTGCCGTCTCGACGGGCCGGCAGGATGCTATCTGCCGGGCACGCGCATGGGGTCGCGGGGATCGATGGAACGGGCGGGGGAGAGCATGGCGGTGAATTCGGCGGCGTTGGGGGCGTCCTTGATTGCGCGGGCCGGAACGCCGACGACGGTGGTCATCGGGTCGACATCCTGAATGACGACGGCGCCGGCGCCGACGATGGCCTCGAAGCCGACGCGGACATTCTGCACGACGGTCGCGCCGATGCCGATGTGGGCGCCGGCCTCCACGACGACGTGGCCGGCGAGTCGAACGCCGGGACAGATGTGGACGCTGGTGCCGATCATCGATTCGTGATCGACGATGCAACCGGTATTGAGGATGACATAGTCGCCGATCTGGCAGTGGGCGCAGACGAGCGCGCCGGCAGCGATGACGACGCCTTTTCCGACCGAAGCGTTGGAGGCGAGCTGGGCCGAGGGGTGAATCGCGCTGACGAGTTCTAAATCGCCCTGCTCAACGGCATCGCCGAGGGCTCGGCGCACGCCGTTGTCGCCGACGGCAACGACGGCTCCGCGAACGCCGTGGCTGCGTACGTCGGCGAGGCTTTCGATGCCGCCCAGGACCGGCAGGCCGTCCACGCGGCGGCCGTGCAGGGCTTTGTTGTTGTCGAGGAACCCGACGGGCTTGAATTTCGTGCCCTGCTGGAGGATGTCGAGGACCACGCGTCCGTGGCCGCCACCACCAAGAATGACGACATCCATCACGATACCTTCTCCCAACGGGACAACCCGAGTGAGTATTTCCCCAGAAAGGCTATCGGCGCGTACGGACAGACCGCTGAACTCCGCCGGGGCCGCGGGAAGAAATCGTGTGCGGCAGGTCTTGCGCGAACCTGTTTGAGGGGTTTCCTGCTGTATCAGGATTGGCGTGGCGGACAACGGCATTGACCCATGCTCCCGGGAACCTCGAAGGCGCGTGGTTATCGGCCGAAGCGGTCGATTTGGGCAGGTTGGCGGCCGGAGTTGCCGACCTGGGCGGTGGGCGGAAATGCAAATCCCGCGGCGTGTATTTGGTGCGCTTCCGGTCGAGGAGTGACGATAACAGCGAACGAGAAGAACTGATTCTCGGTCTGCCACGGAAGGAACCGGCATGCGTCCTTTGTCACGGACAACTCAGCGATGGATACGAACGGCTCAACTGCCCGGCAACGTGGGCGGCGGGTCAAGCAGCGGCATCACTCGATTATCGAGTGCCGGAGAGTCGGCACTGATGCGAGCTTCGCGTGGTCGCGGCTATGCCCCCAATCGCCGCTGCGCGGTCCTGTTGATTGCGGTGTTCGCCGCGACGGGCTGCAAGCCGGGCGGCGAAAGCGCCCGGTGGCTTCAGAACGGCCTCGTCGACCCGACACAAGTCGGTCAGTTCCTAGAGCCAAAGCGCAACGAGATTCGCGCGTCGCTGAGTATTCTGGAGGAGCCGACCGGCATTCAGGATGCACAGGAGCCTCAGGCGGAAGACCTGATCGTGGAGTATCGCGAACATGTCATTCAGCCGGGCGACGGGCTGAACATCACGGTGTTTGAGTTGCTGGTGCCGGGACAGGCGACGAATCAGCAGGTCCTGGTCAGTTCGTCCGGCTATGAATCGCTCCCGACAATTGGGCGAGTGCGAATGGCGGGCCTGACCATCAGTGGACTGGAGTTGGAACTGAAGGAGTTGTTGCGAGAAGCTCAAATCCTGCCGGACCCCGAGGTGCAGGTTGCATTGCTGAGCACCCGGGCAACACGATTCTCGATCATCGGCAGCGTTTCGCGGCCCGGCAGTTACGAGTTGCCGCAGCCGGACTACAGGTTGTTATCGGCGCTGGCCGACGCGGGCGGCGTACCGCCCCAAGTGCAAACGATCTACGTATTCCGTCGGGGAGCCCTGGACGAACTTCGGGACGGCGAAATGGGAGGGGGCGCCGCGCCACAGTCACAACCGACCCGGTCGGACAGCATGGAGCCCACGCCGTTCATGCTCAGTGACACGGCATCGGGACCTTCTTCTTCGCCCGCCAGTGGGCCGGCCGTCAGCCCCTGGGCCTCGTCTGAGCCCGAGTCGATGACGCCGGTTTCGACACAGGAAGGCAAGATCGATGAGATCGACATTCTCGAGGGAGGTCCGACGACCTCGCCCGAAGCGATCATTTGGGACCCGCAGCAGGGTTGGATCATCAAGCCGGCGGAAGACGCGGCCAGCGAGCCGGTCATTGTTGAGGACAGGCCGAATCGAGACGCGCCCGATCCGCTGACGCAGGAACTGGCCCAGCCGGTTCGGATCATTGAGGTGCCAATCAAGGACCTGTTGGCGGGCGATCCCCGTTACAACCTGGTCATTAGGCCTTATGATCTCATCAGCGTTCCGCCGGGTTCGGTGGGCGAGTACTACATGATGGGCAATGTCGCCCGAGCCGGAGCCTATGACATCACCGGGCGTCGGTTGACCGTGAAGGAAGCCGTTGCCGCCGCGGGTGGTTTCGGGCCGCTCGCCTGGCCGTCTCGCGCGGACCTCGTGCGTCGCGTCAGTCAGGATGAAGAACAAATCATTCAGTTGGATCTCGATGCCATCTTCGCGGGAACCGCTCCGGACTTTTATCTTAAACCCAATGACATTCTCAATGTCGGTACAACCCCCGCAGCCGTGTTCCTGGCAGTTCTGCGGAATGCCTTCCGCTTCAGCTATGGGTTTGGGTTTGTCTATGATCGAAACTTCGCTGACGCGGACACATTTCAGGCCAAGGAACAGGTTCGGCAGCGTCGCACCCAGGAAGCGGCTCTGCGCGGCATCCCGCTTCAGTAGCCGAAGCGGGCCGGAGCGGTTCCACCGATTATGGGAGGCCGACGCGCGTGCATAGGACTTCCCTGGACTCGCCCCAGACCGAGAGTAGAGCGCCCGGGCGGGCTTCCGTTGCGGGCCGACGCCGAGGCCAGCCGCAGCGCGTGGACCCCGGTTGGTTTCAGATTCTGGGGACATCCGGACTGGTCGTGATCGTGGTGATCTGCGCCTTGATGGGGTGGCTTTACAAGCCCCAATGGCAGCGGCTGTTTCGGATGTGGCAGAACCCCGACTGGTCTCATGGGTATCTGATCCCGATCTTCTGTCTTTACATGATTCACGTCCGAAAGGCGGCAATCCTCGCGGCGCCGAAAAAGGGCTCGCTGGCGGGCCTGGGCGTCATTTTGCTCGGGATCGCGACCTACGCCTACTTCATCTATGTGAAGATCGGTTATCCGCAGGACCTGTCGATGCTGCTGGTCGCGATGGGCCTGGTCTTGCTCATGTGCGGTTGGAGAATACTGAAACTCACCCTGTTTCCCATCTGCTTCTTTGCGCTGGCGATTCCTCCGCCGGACCGGATTTACAAGGGTTTTACGCAGCCGCTTCAGCAGGGGGCCGCCTGGCTGGCGACCAAGATGCTGAATCTTTTTCCCGGTGCTGAAGTCGAACAAGCCGGCATCAATATTGCGTACTACATAAGGGGCGGCAATCAGGGCATGTTTACGGTGGCGGGGGCATGCAGCGGCATGCGGTCGCTGCTGGCCTTCGTGGCCCTGGGACTGGTGATGGCCTATTTCACGCCGCGCCCAACCTGGCACCGTGTGGCCATGGCGGTATGCGTGGTTCCGGTTGCGTTGGCCTGCAACGTACTGCGAGTGATTATCACGGGGGCGTTTCAAATGTATGGATACGGTAATCTGGCCGCGGGAACCCCTCACACGGTTCTCGGATTGGTGATGTTCGCCGTCGGTTTCGCGATCTACGGCGCCATTCTGTGGACTCTCGATCATTTGATGGTTGAGGATCCCGACGCCGAAGATGCTTCCGGAGTGCCTGCCTGATGGCCTGGGGAACACGAGACAAGATCAATGTCGGACTGGGTCTTGCGGTTCTCGGCGCGAGCGCCGCGTTCATGCAGGCCGCGCAGTCCAAGGGCTGGTTGAGCCTGGTGAAGCAGCGCCTGCCGATCTTGAAGCCGATCAAGGATCTTGATCGGTCGAAACTCGAGCCATTCATGGTCGTCAGTTCCCAGGAGTTTCCCGCGGAGGTGATCGAGGAACTCGGCACGGATGAGTATTTCAACTGGATGCTGAAGGAGCCGTCGAGGTCGCCGTATAAGGGGAGGGCCATCAACCTGACGGTGACCTACTACACGGGGGTCGTCGATCAGGTGCCGCACGTCCCTGAAGAGTGCATGGTGCAGGGCGCCTATACCCAGGCCGGCGATGACATCATGCAGATGGAGCTTCCGGCGCTGGGCGAGTCCATCGAGGTCCGCCGGCTTCAGTTTTATCCGCCGCGCGATGTGACAGTTAAGACCTACGTCTATTACACCTTTTGCGTCAATGGCGACTATATGGCCACGCGCATGGCAGTACGGTCGCGGATGACAAAGTTCGCGGACACGCACCTCTATTATTCGAAAGTCGAGGTTGCGTTCAAGGGACGGCCGGACGCCGACCTCAAGGAACTGGACTCGCGGGCGCGAGAGGTACTGGACCGTGTTCTCAGCGAATTGCGGTCATCGCATTTCCCGCCCAAGGGCTGGGAACAGGGCGGCCCCCCGGCTGGATCAAGCTCATCGGCGTCCTCGCCCCGGAATCCGTGACAACCTGTATAATCTGAACCACTCCGCCGCGGCGCATTCGCGCGGAGGTGGTTCGCTTGATTGCCGTCAGACTATCAATCGGAAGGCTTGGTCATTATGGCGAAGAAACTGAATCGGAACCTGGTTGGCATCCTCACACTGGTCGGAATGGTGCTGCTTGCCGTCGGCGGGTTTGCACTGCTGGCGAGCCTCCCGGGTCAGGATCCGAAGGTCTATGAAGCGGAAGCGGAAAAGCTCCGCAGCGAAGGCAAGTTTGAGATGGCCGCTGACACGCTGGTCCGGGCCTACCAGCGCGATCCGGCGAAGAACCCAGAATATCTCGTGAAAGGCGCCAAGTGCGTGCTGGAAGAGGGCAAGATCGGCAAGGCACGGGCGATGCTCCGCGATGCGCTTCAGCGCGATCCCAACTTGAAATCCGCCCTGGAAGTCACCGCGGACCTTGAGTTCGAAATCGCCCAGAGATTCGGCTCCAGTGCCCAATGGAATCGCGTTCTGACGTCATCCAAGAAGCTGGCTGCGGCCGATGCGAATTCGGCCCTGGCGCAACACGCGATGGGCATGGCGTATCTCGCACTGCAAGGCGAAGACTCCCGGCACCGCGAGGAGGGTGTCGCGGCGCTTAAGAAGGCGCTCGAGCTCGACCCGACGAACGCGAAAGCCGTGGATACCCTTGCCAAGCAGTGGTGGAACGAATCCGAGACTGCGAAGCGGGCCGGCAAACTGGACGAGTCGGACGCGCTGGTCGTCGCTCGAGACACGTTGATCGCGGACACGATTGAAAAGTGCCGCGCCGCGGCGCCGGAGAAAGTAACGGAACTGCGTCAGTTGCAGTGCATTTTCAAGATTGTCTCGAAGAAAGTCGACGAGGGCATTCGCGACCTCGAGGAAATCGTCAAGTCTGAGGTGAAAGGCGTTGACGCCCATCGACTCTTGGGCGGCATCTACATGGGCGTCCTCGGTGACGCGGTGAAGCAAGATCTGGCCAAAGCCGAGGCGCTCTATCTAGAGGCGTTGAGCATTGAGCCGGATAACGGCGATGTCTATCTGGAGCTGGCTCGGGTCTATCGCCAGCAACGCGAAAAATCCAAAGACCCCGAAGAGCAGAAGAAGCTTCGCGAGAAGGAACTCGGCCTTTACAAAAAGGGACTGGAAGTCGTTACGCGGACGACCGATTTCCGAAAGCTCAAGAATAACGTTGCCCGGGCACAGTTCTATTCTGAGTTGGTGCTCGGCGCCCTCGGTGATGCCGATCAGAGCCCGGACGAGGAGGCGCGAGAAAAGGGGATTGCGTCCGCAGAATCCTGGCTGGCGCGGATGAAAGAGGAGATCGATCCGGGCCAACTGGAAGTCAGGTTCCTCGTGGCCAACATCCTCAACATGAAGGGTGAGATTGTCGAAGCGACCAAGGAGGCTGAAGCCGCGGAGCGAGCCGCCGGGTCGCGCGGCCACCTGGGACTCCAAGTGTTGCTGGGAGAAGTGTATTCACGGCAGCAGCAATGGGGGGCGGCCGAAAGCGCCATCAAGAAGGCGCTGACCATGAACCCCGATTCCCCGGGCCTCATTCTGCGGCTCGCACAGTTGTATCTTCAGCAGAACAAGGCGAACGATGCCCTGACCCTGCTTAAGCCCATGGACTCGGGCCAGCGCGGCCAGTTTCTCCGAACGAACCCGGCGGCCGCGCGCCTGCGAGCCGATGCGCTGCGCCAGTTGGGCCAATATGAGCAAGCCTTGGCGGAGAGCGCGCGATCGGGTACCGGCAGCATCGCGGACGAGGTTCGAGAAGCCCAACTCTTGATCCTCAGCGAGAAGACGGCCGAAGCGGAAAAGAAGCTCAAGACGCTGCTGGCATCCGCTCCAACTGATATTGGCGTCTTGCGAACACTTTGCGGGCTCTATCGGGACACGAACCGGCTGGATGAGGCGACTGCGGTGGCGAAGGCCGCGCTTCAGAAGGAGCCGGATAATCGGCAGCTTAAGATTCTGGAAATCGACCTCCTTCCGGGAGGTAGTAGTGACGAGCGTAAGGCCCGAACGTTGAAGGTCATCAACGAGGAGAAGGATGAATTCGTAAAGGCCCTGTCGCTTCACGACTTTTACAATAGCGACAATAACGAATCAGAGGCCCGAAAGTATTTGGATGAGGCCGAGCGGCTTCGGCCGGACCATTCGGCGGTCATTGAGCGACAATTCCGGCTTGCGGTCATGGCCAAGGACTGGAGTCGCGCGGAGAAGTATGCCGCGAAGAGCGGCTCGCTGAATATCGACGGCACCGAGGGGCTGCTTTCACAGGGCCGGCTGGCTCTGGCGAAAGGCGCGAGTCTTGAGGAAGAAGGCAAGGCGGACCAGGCCAAGGAGCAGTTCGAGCGGGCCATCGACCTGATTCGCAGCGGTCTCCAGAAGTATTCGAGTAATTCCCTGGCATGGACGGTTCTCGCCGACGCCTACCAGGCCGCCGGTCGCGGCACCGAGGCGAAGGGCGTGCTTCTTGAAGCTCTCAAGATGGATCCGACGAACGGCTTTGCCAATCGCGCATTGGCGGAGTTGAGCATCCGAGAGGGCAACGAGGCTGAAGCGCAAAAGTACCTGATGGCCGCGAGTCGCACGCTTCCGAACGATGTTTTTGTTCAGCGTCAGCTTCAGATTCTCAAAGAGAAAGAGAATCCGCGCGAGGGCATCAAGTCGCGCGAGAAGATCCTGCAGGAGAACCCTCACGATCTGCAGAACCTCGTTCTCCTGGCCAGGCTGTATGCGCTCCCGGAGGTAGCCAAATTTGACAAGGCCGCCGAGGTCTATCGGATGGCCCTGACGGAGTCCAAGAACGACCTGGCAATGGCGTTTGAGTTTGCTAATTTCCTGGGGCGAAGCGATGTGAAGCGTCCATCGGAGGGCGATCAAATCCTCGGGGACTTAATGGGCAAGGAGCAGGACAAGGCGAAAAAGGCACAGATCGCCATCTACCTCGGACGGTTCTACGAGAACCAGAAAGTTCTCGCGACGGCCGACCGGCATTTCCGACTTGCCGTCAGCCTCGATCCGTCGGCGACGATTCTGCAGTCGGCCGGCGAGTACTACGCAAGGACAAGCCGATTTAGAGATTCGACTGAATACTACGTCCGCGCCCTTAAGCAGTTGGACTCGGAAGGCTCCGCCCAGGCGGAACAGGTCCGATCCAAGATCATTGCGCTCTGTCTGGCGGTCGGCGACCTCGAGCGGGCACGAACCGCCATCGACGAGTTCCTGACAAAGTACCCGAACAACGATCAGGGCATGATCTTCGAAGGCGCCTATCACCGGATCGCCGGTGACGTTCAGCAGGCGCGTCAATCGTTCGACGCCCACATTGAGAGGAATCCCGATAACGCCGTCGCACTGTGGCAACGAGGAGAGTTGTTTCGCCTGATGGGGGGCTGGCAGAAGGCAATCAGCGACCTTACCAAGGCCAAGACAATCAGTCCCAACGGATTCAGCTTCCAGCATCGCATTTCGCTGGCCGACGTGCTCATGGAGACCGGCAAGGCGGAGCTCGCCGTTTCCGAGTTACGAACCATTCTCGATGAAAACCCGGACGAAGAGGCCGTCGCCGAGGCGCTGATCGATCTTTACATCCGCATCGGCCCCTCGCGCTATCCCGATGCCGAAACACTGATCTTCACCTTCGCCCAGAAGCGACCGCGTGACGAGAAGTGGCAGATGATTCTCGGCCGGCTTTATGAAAAGGCGAGGAATGACGCCAAGGCCATCGCGGCGTACGAAAAGGCGGCGGAGTTGAGTCATTACGGCCGAGCATCGGTTGAGGCCTTGTTCCGGCTGTGCCGGTCGTCGAACCAGCCCAAGGTCATCAAGGACTACGCCGCCCAGAAGCTGTCGTCGCGACTGCTCAACACCATGCCTGGGGCGCTGTCGACGGTCGCCTGGGCGTATCTCCAGTCCGGCGAACAAGACAAGGCCATTGAGTATTACGACATGGCGCTTGCGGCGGCGGCCAACGAATTTGACGTATACACCTCCGTCGTCATGGAGATGGTCCAGTCGGCCGGCCGGGAAGAGTGCCTGAAGCGTCAGCAGAAGAGAGTCGAGGCTGATCCTCAGAACATCGAGCAGCTCAAGCTCCTCGTGCAGCTTCTGCACATCAACGACAAGGTCGATGATGCGATCGCGGTCACCGAGCAGATCGAGAAGCTGGCCGCCCGCAATGAGGACATCCTGTTCGCCCGACTGGCCCAGGGCATGCTCTCTCAGCGGGCCGGAAAGCTGGATGCGGCGCTGGCCAAGTACGAAGAGGCCCTCAAACTCGATCCGAACAATGCCCTCGCGCTCAACAACCTCGCGGCCCTTTTGTGTGAGGAAATGAATCGATGCGCCGAGGGGCTCCCCTACGCCGTTCGTGCCCGGAAGATCCGGCCTAACGATCCCAACGTCCTGGATACGCTGGGATGGGCCCTGGTCCTCAACGATCGTCTGGGGGAGGCCCTGGGGGTCTTCCTGCGCAGCCTGGAGGTGAATCGGGAGCACGTCATCACTCTTTACCACCTGGGGCTGCTGCATGAGCGCAGAAATGAGTACGACGAGGCGCAAAGACGGCTTGAACAGGCAAAAAAGGCAGCGGAATCCCAAGGATCGTCCGTATATCTACCGAAAATAGTGAAGGCGCTCGAAGACATCGCCGCCAAGGGAAAATAGCCGCGTAACTCGATCGGAAGGCCGAGTTTAGCCCACGAAAGCGACGTCTTCCCGGCGTTCCCCTGGTCTTTGAAAACGCGCCACATTGCTTCCTGCTCGTGAACTCGACCGTGCAAGGACGAGTATTAGGAGGTATACACTTGCAAGGGGACAAGGCTTTGGCCAAGGCCGTGAGCACGCTCGAATGACGACTCTAACATCAGCACCAAGCAGTCTGCCCAGCCAGGGACCGGGAATGGAGCCCTATGTCCTTCCGGCCATGGCGGGCCCGCCGGCGACCGGCGGCGCCTTCACCGGCGCCGAGATATATCGCGTCATTCGCCAGCGGCTGGTGATGATTCTCTTTCTTTGGTTGTTCTTCATTACCGCGACGGCAGTCGGGACATATGTCTGGATTCGATATTGGCCTGTCTATAAGGCCATGGCCCTGGTCCGGGTCCAGTCGATTACGCCCGCCAATCCGCTCGAGCCGCTCAAGCCTCAGGAGGCGCGCGAGGACGAGGTCACTCGACTTCTTCAGGATCAGGCGCTTCAGGTCATGAGTCCGGAGGTATTGGACAATGTGATTGCGGATCCTCTGATTCGCGAGACGACCTGGTTTAAGGAGGCGGAGAAAAAGAAAGCCGAGAAGGACGAGGACCCCTTCGACCTGCTCAGCGACATCGTCAAGGCGGACCCGGTTCCCGAATCGAACCTGCTTTCGATTTCAGTCTCATGGAAGGTGCCGTCCGAAACGCCAAAACTTGTCAATACCGTCGTCGACAAGTACATGGCGGTCATCGAGAACGCCCAGAAGAACAAGATCAGAAAAGCCAGCGACACCCTTGGTGTTGAAGTCACCCGTGCCAAGCGTGACTACGACCAGAAGCAGGCCGACCTCGATAGTTTTCGCAGCAATGTGGAAAGCACCGGCACGGGCCGTGACGAGCTCAAGGAGAAAGTGCTCACCCTCACGGCCATCGAGACGGAGCTTGCCATGGACATGGATGGCAAGCGGACGATCTACGAGCAGTTCGAGAAGGCGAACCCTGAGGATCTTCCCATCACGCCCGACCTGCAGGCGATCCTGAACAGCGACCCGACCATTGTCCAGCTCGATAATCTGGCACGCGCCGCAGATGCAGACCTGAGCACGGTCCTTTCCCGATTCGGCCCGAAGCATCGAGTTGTTCAACAGCAGCAGGCGGCCCGCGACGCGGCCATGGACCGGGCCGCCGAAGAGCGCCGGATGAAGACGCTCCAGTATCAGGTCAATCAACTGGACCAGGCTCGCACGAACTACCTTGAGGCCCAGGCCCAGTTGCTTGCGATTCGCGAGCGCCTCAACGGGGCCCAGGCGGAACTCCTCGACAAGGACCAGAAGTACGCGTCTTACCTTCGACTGGAGGAGGAAACCAAGACCCTCAAGGAAAACTACCTGCGCCTGGTAGAGCAGCAGCAATTCGTGGTCATGACACTGAATCAGGACCACACCGTCCAGATTACTCCGTTGGGGCAGGCCAAAGTACCCAATCGCCGATCAAGCCCCAAATGGGAGATTCTCCTTCCGATTGGAATTATCTTCGGCTTGGGCCTGAGCGTCGGATTCGCGCTCCTGCTCGAAATGGCCGACAAGTCCGTCCGAACGCCGCGCGATGTACAGCGCCAGTCGATGACTGTGCTGGCCACGATTCCGGCGGTTGAAGATGACGAAGTTGAGATTTCCCGGGTAGAGACCGCGAGCCTGGACGCCCCGCAGTCCATCACCGCCGAGGCGTTCCGAACCCTTCGGGCCAATCTCTTCTTCTGCGCCCCGCCCGAACAGCAGGCGACTCTGCTCGTCACCAGCCCCAGCGGCGGCAACGGCAAGACGACCGTCGCCGTGAATCTGGCGATCTCCATCGCACTTTCCGGTCGTCGCGTGTTAATTGTTGATGCGAACTTCCGAAGGCCCTGTCTGCCACGCATTTTCCCAGACATGCGTTCCGACGGATTGAGCAACATTCTCATCGGGCAATCCCACCTGGACGATTGCGTCATGGCCACCTCGGTACCGGGCCTGGATGTTCTGGGCGCCGGGCCGCTGCCGCCGAATCCCGCGGAGCTCCTGGGCAGCACCTATCTGCGCGACATGCTGGCGGATGCGCGCGCCCGGTACGATCAGGTGATCTTCGATGGGCCGCCGGTTCTTCTGGTCAGCGATGCGATGGTGCTGTCGGCCGCTGTAGATGGCGTGCTGCTCATCTGCCAGTATCGCTCGACGTCGCGCGGCGCTTTACAGCGAACCCAGCAGCAGCTTGAGGCCATCAACGCGAGAATCTTCGGCGCCGTGTTGAATCGCGTGGAGACGCGGGCCGGCGGATACTTCCGCGAGGCCTATCGCGAATTCTACGAATACAGCGAGATGCCCGAGGAATCGGGAGGCCAAGCCAAGCAGCTTGACGCGGAGGCCGCCGACCAGTTGCAGACCGGTGAAGGGGCTTCCGAAGGGGAAGCGCCTCGGGAAGGCGACGATCAGAACCTCCTTGCCACGGACACCGATGGCAAGGACGCCGAAGGCAGGGACGCCGATGCCACGGAGACGCCCCAGGACACCACCGACGAGGCCCATCCGGCGGACGATGCGCCGATCGATGTGGACGCAGAGATCGCCAGCATCGGCGGCGAGTCCATCCTTGCCGACGAAGACCTTATCCTGGACGACGATACGCCGTTCATCGACAATGAAACCACCCCTGAAGACCCCCATCGCACCTGACCGTTTCCCGCCACGGCTCCTCGACGTATTCTATTGACCGGTTCGCCAGGCGACGGAGGTTCAGGTGCGCAAAGATCCGATCGTACTCGCCCGAGACATGCTCAAAGAACAGGCCGAGGCCCTTACCGAGCTTGGCGGGCTCCTCGGTGAGCCGCTGCGCGAGGCCGTCGAGTTGATCCTGGCGACGCGCGATCAAGTCGTCCTCACCGGACTCGGCAAGAGCGGCCTTATCGCCCGGAAAATCGCCGCCACGCTCGCCAGCACCGGCACGCCGGCCTTCTTCATGCATCCGGTGGAGGGGGTTCACGGCGACCTCGGCGCCGTCGGCCCCAACGCCGTCCTGGTGGCGCTTTCAAAGAGCGGCCATACCGACGAACTGGTTCGATTCGTCGGGCACTTTCGGCGGCTGGGGGGAAAAGTCATCGCCGTCTGCGAATCCAACGGCTGCCCGCTGGTTGAGCTTGCGGACGTATTTCTGGCCATCCCGGCGCGCTGCGAGGCCGGCCCCCTGGCACTGGCTCCGACGACCAGCACCCTGCTGATGCTCGCCCTCGGCGACGCCTTGGCGATGGCCCTCTTGGATGCCCGCGGTTTTTCGGCGGAAGCTTTTGCCAAGTTTCACCCGGACGGAAGCCTGGGACGCCGCCTGCTGCTCCGGGTCGCGGATTTGATGCATCGCGATACTGAAATGCCCTGCGTGTCGGACTCGGCCAAGTTCAACGAGCTCCTACTGGAGATGACCGGCAAACGCCTGGGCATGACGTGCATCGTGAATGCGGCCGGCCATCTGCTGGGCGTGTTCACCGACGGCGATCTTCGCCGATTGCTCACGCGGTCTGAATCTCCCGGCAAATTGTCCGCCCTGGAGGCGTGGAAAGGCAGTCGTCGCGATCCATCGGAGCCGGCGGTTCGCTGCTCCACGATTTCTTCGTCGATTCTGGCGGTTGACGCGCTGCGGATGATGCGCGAGAGCGAAATCACGGTGCTGGTTGTTTCCGACGACGGCAACGTGCCGATAGGAATCGTGCGGCTACAGGATCTGGTGAAAGCGGGCCTGAGCTGATTTAGCGGAGCGGCAGGCGGCATGAGATTGCGCAATAGCACCGGCATTTGCTCGAAGCGGCTCGCGGAAATATTTGCCGAGGCCGTGGGCGATTGGCCGACCGGCAACATCGACGTGGCGGTTCGCCACAGCAGGGGGTCTGAGTTCTCCGGAAGCTGCTACTATTCGCCGCCTCGCATCTACATCAACCTGGGCCGGGACAACCGCTATCCCTACCATATTCGCACGCACATTGCCCGGGCCAGCTCCAATGCACGCTGCTGGTGGCGCGAGTTATACACGGTGGAACTGGCCGACGCCTCTCAACTTGCACTGTTCATCTTTCTGCATGAGTTTTATCACTGGCTGGTTCGACAGGCTCGCCGCAACAGCCGGCAGAAGGAGGCCAGATGCGATCGATTTGCGACGCGG
>WBZR01000710.1_pt1 | contig 49148 bp, 49 predicted proteins | sample 5204231 | NCBI WGS metagenome assembly WBZR01 (sample SAMN12412403, study PRJNA552823) | activated sludge metagenome | isolation source: activated sludge from anammox sidestream of wastewater treatment plant... | place: USA: Virginia | collected 2017-08 | reverse complement strand
AACCCATTAAAGACAAAAAAGAACTACACTCTGTTGTTCTCGGTTCTTTAAGGTCAATTCAAAAACGACCAGAACAGATAAAAGAGTTCTTTCGTAAATAGTCTACTTAATTATGTCAGATATTATAACAGCTTCATAATACGCCCTATCGTGCTATCTACGAGAATTTCTTTCCACCCCGCCATCTTCATCAGTACCTCATCCGACCACACCTTCACTACCTGCACCATCGAGGTCGCTCCCGCTATCAATCCCACGACTACCATTTGCACACCACCAACCATCTGATACCGTGCATTTGCCCCCCCGCTCCTTACGTACTGCCTCTTGTACTCTCTGTCTGAATAACAACTTCCCCATGAAAGCAGTACCGGCAAGAGTCCTGCACGCACGGTTAACCCCTTCCCACGCATCTCCGTCTTGATTTTCGGTTGTCTTCTCTCCTCGTTTTGTGCTATAGTCTTCATGGAATTGGTGAACCTCCTTTTCGGTGTTTTTGTTCTTAAAATACCTTGAAACCCCTGGAGATTCTACCATTTCTGACCTAACCCTGCAACAAGGTTTTGCCTTGTTTGCAGAATTTGGGTACTATATTTTCAGGTAAAAATTCCTATACGATGAACAGAAAAAAAACACCCGTTAAAATAACCGGTAGTTCGACAGGAGAATTATCCCGGTAAGTTACCCGATTTGCAGCAATGACGGAATGAGGTCTCTTTCATGAAACGAATACCAGAACCAGAACTGATGGAAGATGAAGATCAGGTACGCGCCTATGCCGGGGCAGATTTTGAGGACGCCCACAGCAATTTCATCAGGCTCTTTCAAACGACCTTTGGACTTCATCTGCGTGGTTATGTCCTTGATCTCGGATGCGGGCACGGGGATATAACGATGCGCTTTGCCCGCGCCTATCCCGGATGTATTGTCCATGGCATTGATGGCTCAGAGACTATGATTCGCTGGGGGAAGAATATCCTCACCGAAGCGCATGACATTCAAGGCCGTGTGGACCTCATCCGGGGGATGCTGCCGGAGGCGATTCCGCCACACAGCAGATACGATGGTGTTATCAGCAACAGCCTGCTGCACCACCTCCCGAAACCCCGTATCCTGTACCCATTTATCCATCGGTATGCAGCTTCAGGCGCCCCGGTGTTTATCATGGACTTGAAGAGACCACAAACTAACGATGAAGCCGAGGCGTTGGTACAGGCTTACGCAGCCCATGAACCAGAAATCCTCAAAAGGGATTTTTACCATTCGCTCCTTGCTGCGTATACCGTTGAAGAAATCCGGGAACAACTGCAGGGCACTCCATTAGCCCATCTGTCGGTAAAAGAAGTAAGTGACCGCCATTTGATGATAGCCGGATATAGGGACTGAAAAGGTTTTGTGATTCACCTCTGCCCGGTGGAATTGATATTTATTTGACAATTTCTTCTGTCTTCTGCTTATGAAAGACGGGCGGCTCGTGGTATACCGGTTATTTTTTTATAATCTCAATCGCTGCACCCATTTCCATATTCCCCGCAATGAACGATACCGTGCCTGTATGGTCCGGGCAATAACAGTATCCGCCGGGGATAGGCCATTCGATGCATGAACAGCGGGGGTCAACCCGGGGATCGAAATTAATATAACACCACGCCGGTTTTGTAGTAGCACCCAAACCAACACCATGCACCATGTGTTGAAAATCGTGTACTGTGGTACGGGTATGCTCATCTTTACGCAACGATTCCGTAACGAGCAGGGCAATTACCGTAATCAGTAAACAAAGAAGCATACTCAGGACGAAAAGGGCTTTGCTTTTCATTTCTCACCGTGAATTGTATCAAGGATATCGCGCAGGGACTGGATCGATTTTTCCGCAGCTTCCAGCCGTTCCTGGAGGTCAAGAATGGCCTCTTCCGTAACGAAGGCGCTGCTGCCGTAACCCATGGTACTTACGGCATGGAGGATGTCAAGGGTACTTACGACCCCAACGACCTGCTCCCCTTCCCTGATAACAACCCGGTGGATTTTTTTGTCGTGCATGATTTTTGCGAGACGGTCTATCGAGTCATCTGTCTGTGCGGTAATGACGCGGGTCGTCATAATGTCCTTTACTAATGCCTTTCCAAAGGTTTTTGTCTTTAAGAGCTTATCGAGCTCTTTTTTCAGTTTCCCATTCGTCTCGTGGTAAAACGATTTATTGGTGGATTCCCCTGCCTTTTTCCTTGTCTTTCCGTCGTATTCAACGACATCCGTCTTTGAAACCACCCCCACCAGCGCCCCTTCTCTATCTACCACAGGCGCCCCGGTAATCTGGTTTTTGACAAGAAGTTTGATAAGATCATGAATGGAAGTCTCTGGAGTTACACACACCACCTTTTCCGTCATTAAATCTCTTGCCACGAATTTATAAGTAGCCACGACCGTTCCTCCCGTATGCAGGAAAATTGCCTGAAAAGTTATCAGAATTATTTTTTGGGTTTAATTCCCACAACATATACACTATCTCTCCTATTTCCCCATATTCCCAGCAACAAATAATTGGTGCCACTTTTCTGTTTGCTCCATTTTTTACCATCATAAGAAAGTATGGTGCCATTATCACCAATGGCGAAAATAGTATTGTCATCAATAGCCCATATCTTCCTCAGCCAGTTATCCGTGCCACTTCTTTGTCGTGACCAATGCATTCCATCATAATGAAGTATCAGGCCATCAGTGCCCACAACAAAAACACTATTTGCATCAGGAACACAGACACTCGTAAGCCTTTTATTGGTATTGAGTATAATCTTTTTCCATTCTTTTCCATTATAATGAAGTAAGGTACCGTAGTCTCCAACGGCATACACATTATCAGCGCTATTCCCGCTTATACCATACAGCCAATTGCTGGTGCCGCTTTCCTGTTCTATCCATTTTTTCCCGTTGTAATGCAATATCTTCCCTAATGCGCCAGCAATAAATATAGATTTTGCATCTATGCCCCAGGTGCTGCTAAACCAGGTTGCGGTCATCATCGTGTATTTTTTCCATTCCGTTCCGTTGTAATGCAGAATGGCGCCCTGATCACCGGAAATATAGATATTTTTCGGGCTGATACCCCAGATTCGGTTTAGTCGGGAAGTCACGCGCGTTTTCTGTTTAATCCAGGAATTACCGTTATAATGAAGCACCACGCCGTTATCCCCGGCAGCAAAGATGTTGTTGGGGTCGAATCCATAAATACAATTGAGCCAGGCGCTGTATGCATTATAAACACAACTCCAGGTCTTTCCATCATAATGCATGACAATGCTGTCGCTTTTTTTATGGGTAACCGCGGGTTTTTCCAAGCCCCATTCGTATTTTAACGATGGTTCTTCTAATAACCCCCATTCTGCTTTTGGTGTTTCAATCTCTAAATTCCACCCATCTGCAAAGAGTAAATTGATAGAAGAACCTAGCGATATCCCGAAAATAATACCAAGAAAAAGATGTACTATTCTCATCTTATTGCACCTTAGCATCCTCTTTTGTACACAGTCTTTGCAGGAGGATATAGGTGTTATTGAAGGATATTCTGTCATTGGGATGCTGGTCAAGATAATGACTCAGATAGCGGAATGCCTCTCGGTAGTTCTTCTGCGCAATATAATTATCCAGGAGTAAAATAACGGGACGGTTATCATCGGGATTGAACAACAACGCCTGTTCACATCTTTTGGAAGACTCCGCATATTTCAGATCGTTGTTTGCATTCCGTGCCTTGTATAAGAAAATCTCCGCCACTAGCTCTTCATCTTTCATCACCTTCTTTTGAGAATTGTACAAATCCTTTTTCTTTACTATGCCGTCACTGTGGGTATGTTCAAAGTAGCGCGTCTGCCCTTCAAACACCAGCCTATTGTATATATGCCCGGGAATAAAAATATTCTTTATGTCAATTCCAAACTCCCGGCTTACGATGGTAAACCGGATTGCATAAGACAGGCAGTTTCCTACCTTGAGATTAAGAGTGTCTCGGAAATCGTAACAATCGCTGTATGTCCCATCGTTGGCATTTGACTGAAGCCAGTCAAAGATGATATCTGCTTTTTTTAACGGATCGCCTGTGGTATTGATCTCTGTTTCCTGCCTGATCCGGGAGATAAGAAGCTCGATCTTTTTTAGATACGTATTCATCCTTTTATCCGTATCGACCCCTGAAGCAATGAGACATGCCTGATCAAATGGCATGTCTAACCGCCCGTCCTGAATGTCATTCATGAGTAAAGCTTCAAGGTTGTGGTTGTTTCCTTGTGCACTCAGCCCCTGCTTTTGCGTAGAATGACAGCCGGTGGGCAGGATAAGCATTACCATGAAAAATCCTGTGATCAAGAAGTGATATTGCACCATTTATCCTATTCTGGCCTCAATCCCGGCAAGTAACTTTTCCTGACTAAATGGTTTTTCTAAAAAGGTGAGGCTGGGATCGATATCAAATATCGATTTATATGCACGGGGTGAAAAACTGCTGGCAATAATAACCGGAATATTGACACACCCCGGATTCGATTTTAATTGTTTCAGAAAGTCTTCCCCTTTCATCTGGTCAAGCAACAAATCAAGGATAATGAGGTCCGGTTTTTCATTCTTTATCATTTCGAATGCCTGCACCCCATCGACAGCACGCCGAACGGCATAGTCAGTATTTTCCAGCATCATTTCGTAAAAAAAGAAAAATTCATCCTCATCCTCGATAATGAGCAATTTTTTTCTCAAGCGCTTGGCTCCTGATGATCATCAACAACAGGTTATACGGCGTCCTGCCGGGCTATTGGCAGGACAAATTTAAAGGTAGAGCCCTTTCCACGGCCTTCACTTTCTGCCCACAGGTTGCCTCTGTGGCTATCAATAATATTCTTACAGATTGCAAGGCCCACCCCGGCGCCATCAATCCGTGGCCGTTCCTGAAAAAATCTTTCAAATAATTTCCCAAACTGGTCTTTCGGCAAGCCGATGCCAACCCCCGTATCCGTTACTGCAAATTCGATACATGCATCCTTCTGCTCTAAAAAAACGTGAATGTCTCCCTTCTCCGTATATTTTATTGCATTATCGATGAGGTTGATTACTACCCGCTGAATCTCATCCTTGTCACCAATAATCACCGGCAGTCCCTGATTCACGTGATTGATGAGCGCCAGCCCCTTTTTTTCGGTCAAAAGTCTCATGCTGGCGGTAATTTGGAGAACCAATTCATCCATGTGAATAAACTCCTTTTTAAATACCAATCTGCCGGATTCCAGAACAGAGAGATCGAGGATGCTGCCGATCGTCTTTCTCAGCCGCTGCAAACTGTTATGAATGATCTTGTAATATTTTTCTTCCTTTGTATGGTCGATATGCTGTTTTTTGACTTCCGCAGACCAAAGATCAATTGCCATCTGTACCTGTGCGACCGGTGATTTCAATTCATGTGATACATCCCTGATCATCTTATCCTTCATCTGATCGAGGGATAATAACTCTTTGTATGCCTTCTCCAAATTGCGGCTCTGTTTTTCCAGTTCCTGATTCATACGGGTCAGGTCTTTTGTCCGCTCCTCCACTGTTTTCTCCAGATTAGCGGTATATTCCTTTAAGATATGTGTTTTTTCTTCTAAGAAGCTGGCCATTTTATTGAAGGAATTTGATAACTCTCCAATCTCATCGTGTGAAGTAATTTTTACCCGTCTGCTGTAATCCCCTTCTGAGATGCTTTTGGTTACGCCGGTGAGGTATAAAATGGGATCTGATATTTTCTTCCCAAAGTAAAAGGCAAAGGAGATGACTGCAACGGTAACCAAAATGATAATCGGCGCAACAATGGTATGCAGTCGTATCACCGGACCGTAACCTTCATTAACATCAATCTCTGCAATAATGCCCCAGTCCAGTTCCGGTATCCATTGCCAAAAGCCCAGCACCTTTACCCCCCGATAGTCCTGGTAGCCCTCTGCATCATGGCCTTTTTTCCCTTTTATACATGCCGCAGCGCTTCTGGTGAGCTCTTTTGTTTCAGCGTCTACCACCTGCAGTTCAAGGGTTGTTCTCTGCTGAACAAGCCCTGCATCCTTAAGGTATTTTAAATACTTGGACTCAGAAAGCATGTAACCGTCCTTGTTTATCAAATACGTCTCCCCGGTTTCCCCCAGATGGACACTCCTCATGAGTTTGCTGATTTTCATTACGTCGACCCTGAGACATACGGCGCCGATGACTTTGTGCTCATAGACTACCGGGGTGGTAATATACAGGGTCGGCAAGCCGTGTTCAAGCTTTCCATATTCATTCTCGAGGGGAATGACAGAAGGCACAATTGAAGAAACAAAAGTCACGCCGCTTATTGCCATTTGAAAAAACTCAAATCCCGCCACGTTGGTAATCACCTCGCCCGTCGAGGTGGTAATTTTTAAATCACCAAAACGGTCACAGATAAAAATCTCCTTATATCCGTACGTTTCCCTGAGGGTATTTAAGTGGTGCAGGAGGCGATAAAAATTTTCACTTCCCTCCGATTTATAAATCACACCGGGCACATTAGGATTTTCAGCAATAATCTTGGCGTCAGCCTTTCTTTCATGTACCCAGGTTACGATCAGTTCCGCCTGTTTATGACCAACGCCCTCAAGGTTTTGTATCAAAGCGTCCTGCAAGGCCTTTTTTTCTGTCGGATAAACAAATACCCTCATGATAAAGATAGGGAACACTGAGAGAAGGATGGAAGAAATGATAATCTTTGTTTTGATGGAGCGATATGAAGGAATATGCAGCCTACCTGAAACACGAAGAATGATCCTTTTCAGGTTGAGGCACTTTTGCAAGACCTGCTTCACGGCACTATTCATGAATTACGCTTATTGAAATTGGGTTTTTAAAGTGCGCCCTGGTTTAGCATAAGAGAGTTGGCAGAAAAGACTCATGAACCGAAGGCGGACTCTAAGGATTATTACCTTTTGTAGCATATTTTGTCGCTTGTTGCAATGGGTTGCTAGACCAAAACAAAAACGCCTTACCATAACAATGTTCAGATGAACGGGCGGCACTCTCTTTCCGAAGTGCATAATTACCGCGAGAAATTTATGCCTTTCTTAATTCAGCGCCAACGGTTCCGCTAAGAGCAGCAACAATGATTTGCTGCGCATGATCGACTTCTTCTCCCGTTAATGTCCGGTCTTTGGCCTGAAAACAGAGGCTAAAGGCAACGCTCTTCTTTCCGGCCGGGATCTGTTTGCCACGATATACGTCAAAAAATTTCAGCTCTTTTAAAAAATCAACCCTGGTGTTCATGATGCACCGCTCAAGAGATGACCATGTCACCTCCTCATTTACAAGGAGTGCAAGATCACGGAACACTGCAGGATACTGCGGCAGGTCTTGATATTTTCTGGCGAAATTTGCCTTTTCTCCCAACAGATCAAGATCGATTTCAACAAGGCAGGACACTGCTTTAAACCCTAATTCCTGGCTGGCTTCTCCAAGATATCCAACCGGAGCGCTCCCCATCTGAATCCTTGCTGCCCTTTCGTTTCTGAACAATCTGGGTTCAATGAATGGCAACCATTCGCATGATAATACGATACCGAGGTGCCTGGTCAGTGACTCAAAAACCCCTTTTATCGTTAAAAAATCTGCATCAGCCAACAGGGACAAACAGTTTTTTTCCTGTGGCAGTTTATCCCCTGCAAGGTACACTTTTGCAATTTCAAAGATTCTTACGTGCTCTGTGCCATGATTCAAATTGTGCCCCTTCACCCCGATCAGACTAGGCAGGAGTGACGTCCGCAAACGGCTTTCTTCCAGTCTCAGCGGGTTGGCAATTTCGACACCCACCCTATCCGACCATAAATTTACCGATTGCAGAGGGGCGGTATCAACGATACTAAAGGTTTTTACTTCATAAAAACCCAACCCGATAAAAAATTGGCGGACAGAATCTTCTACGACCTCGTATTTACTCTTCGTATTCCCACGAACGCTGATAGAAGTCTTTACCGGTATCTTGTTATAACCATAAATCCTGGCGATTTCTTCAATCAGATCAATCTCGCGATAGACATCGCTTCGAAAACCCGGCACCTCAACCGCAATGAAATCTTCGTTGTCATTGAGAATTGTAAAGGAAAGTTTATTTAAGATATCAATGGCCAAGTCTCTCTTTATCTCCGTCCCCAAAACGGTATGAAGTCGCTTCACACGGAGGGTAATTTTTTTTGTTTCGTGTCTTCCCGATTTTATATCAAGTGCATCGCTGGCAATCTCTCCGCCCGAGCAGTTCTTGATAAGCCTGGCTGCCCTTTGGGATGCACGATCTAGGCATTCATAATCTGTGCCTCTTTCAAAACGGTATGAGGAATCTGAAACAATGCCCAACTCCCTTGATGTCCGCCGCACTTGCCGTGGTTCAAACTGGGCACACTCCAGGAGAATATTTCTAGTTGTTTCGGAAACCTCTGTCTCTTTGCCTCCCATAACGCCGGCAATAGCAACAGGCTTTTTGCCGTCAGCTATGACCAGCATGTTATGAAAAAGCGCCCTTCTGGCGCCATTCAGCGCAACAATTTCTTCCCCACTCCGTGCCTTCCTTACCACGATCTTTTGTTCGGTTATCTTATCCAGATCGAATGCGTGAAGTGGTTGCCCGGTCTCCATCATCACATAATTGGTGATATCCACGATATTGTTTACCGGCCGAAGTCCAATGCACCGCAGTCTCTTCTGCATCCATTCAGGAGACGGCGCAATTGTTATTTGACGAATTACCCGGGCTGTATAACGGGGACACAGTATCGGCTCATCAACGGTAACTGCAATTGTCTGCGATATACCGGCATCAGCAGGTACATAATTTGTTTCCGGGAAATGCACATTTCCCCCAACGATTGCGGCCACTTCACGGGCAATACCAATAACGCCAAGGCAATCGGGGCGATTAGAAGTAACTTCTATGTCGAGACAGAAATCGTCTTCCACCGGTTTTACATCAGCGACTACCAATCCAACGTCGGTCAATCTTTCGGCCAGTTCCTGTGGAGACAAGTGAAAAGCTACATATTCTTTTAGCCAGTGGTAGCTGATCTTCATTTATTGCCTAGAATTGTGATAAAAAACGCAGGTCATTTTCGTAGAAGAGACGAATGTCATTGATACCATACTTCAGCATTGTAATCCGCTCAACGCCCATTCCAAAGGCAAAACCGGTATACTTTTCTGCATCATAATGCACTGCCTTAAATACATTTGGATCAACCATTCCCGCCCCCAGAATTTCTACCCATCCGCTATAGGAACAGACGCTACATCCTCTGCCCTCACAAAGAGAACAGGAAATGTCAACCTCGGCGCTTGGTTCCGTGAAAGGAAAAAATGACGGCCTGAGGCGCATTTGCACGTTTTGTCCAAAATAGGCCTTGATAAATTGGTAAAGCACTCCCTTCAGGTCCGCAAAGCTCACGTTTTCGTCCACCAACAGGCCCTCTACCTGGTGAAACATAAACGAGTGTCTCGCATCAACGGTATCTGGCCGATAGACCCTGCCGGGAGCAATAATACGAATGGGCGGCTTTTGCTTTTCCATAACGCGAATCTGAACGGTGGATGTCTGGCTTCTTAAAAGCACATCATTTTTGATATAAAAAGTATCAAAATCTGTCCGCGAAGGATGGTCTGCGGGAATATTTAATGCTTCAAAATTGTAATACTCCAACTCCACTTCCGGCCCGTAAGCCACGTCAAAACCCAAGCTTGCAAACACCTCTTTTATATCGGCAATCGTTTGCGTAAGCGGGTGATTCCTTCCCACAAAGGGAAGTTTCCCTGGTAAAGTAATGTCAAACAATTCCACCTTGACTTTTGGGACTGCTTGCACAGACACCGTTTTGAAGAGCACTTCTATACTATCGGTAATTTCACGTTTGAGAGAGTTGACCTGCTGTCCAAAATCAGCGCGACTGTCGATGGGTAACGTTGGAATAAGTTTCATAAGGTCGCTGATAATGCCTTTTCTCCCTAAATATTTTATCCTCAGGTGTTCTGCATTTTTCTGGGCATCAATGGAACGAATTTCTTCGTGCAAGTTCCTTTTTATCTCTTCTAATTTTTCTTCCATAGAAGTGAGTTTCTCAAAGACATAAAAAACGTAGGCACGTCCCTCTCCGCTCTGCCTTCAGAAAAGAACGTGCCTGCTATTTCAAAAATTTACCGGCATAGAAAACTGAATAGGTGCTGTTTCAGTGCAAGATTCTACATTGCCGCTTTCACTTGCTCGACTAATTGATCAAATGCAGGTTTATCATTGACCGCCATCTCAGCCAGCATCTTTCTATTGAGATCTACCTTTGCTTTAATCAACCCCTGCATAAAACGACTATATGATACTCCTCGCTCTCTGACCGCAGCACTGATTCGGGAAATCCAGAGTTCCCGGAACTTCCTCTTGCGGGCCTTTCGGTCCCGAAACGAAAAAACCATGGCACGAATATAGGTTTCCATGGCCTTGCGGTAGAGATTTCCTCTGCCACCCCAATAGCCTTCCGTCTTGTTCAACAACCTTTTTCTTGATCTTTTTCTTGCACAACCTTTTGTTGCTCTTGGCATGTTACAACTCTTTCATTAAAAAAATTAAAATTGATCTTAAGACCCCCTCAAAGCCCTTGTCATAGTCTTATTAAAGGCGGAGGAAACCCCGGTTTTCTTTCTCAAGTGTGCACGCCGCCTTCCCGACTTTCCAGACATCAGATGGCCTTTCCCGGCCTTTGGTCTTTTGACCTTTCCTTTTGCACTTATTTTTATCCGTTTTTTAAGCCCCTTATGGGTTTTCAATTTTGGCATTGATACAACCTCCATTTCCAAATAGGTAACTTCCATACTGTTTTTTCTGGGTGATACGAAGCTAAAGCCCTTCATCACAGAAATTTTTTTACTTGGGTGATAAAATTATACCCATTCTCCGTTCATCGGATATTTTATCCTTTTCTATTTTAGCAATATCCTCAAGTGCATCAGCAATTTGCTTCAAAATACTCTCGCCTAGCTCTGTATGAGCGCGTTCCCTTCCCTTAAACATTATGCTGATAAGAACACGATCTTTATTTTCTAAAAATCCTCTGGCTTGCCGGATCTTTGTTTGTATGTCGTGATCACCGGTTTTGGGTCTCAGTCTTAATTCTTTTAACTGTACGACATGCTGCTTTTGATGTAACTTTTTCTTTTGTTTATATTTAAACTTACCATAATTCATTATCCGGCAAACAGGCGGAGTTGCGTCAGGAGCAACCTCCACAAGATCAAGCTCCACAGACCTTGCCTTTGCAATAGCCTCTTCTTTACTAATCACACCAACTTGAACACCGTTCTCATCTATCAACCGTACCGTTGAGGAACGGATTCGCTCGTTAATTCTTAATTCTTGTGAAATGTATATTCTCCTCCTAAAAAAATACGATTACCTTTTTTCTCTGATTTCAGACTCTATGTTTCTGATAAACTCTTCTACAGCGATTGTCCCTTCGTTCCCCCTTTTCCTGCTTCTGACAGCAACGGTGCCACCTTCTACTTCTTTATCCCCAACAACGAGGAGATAAGGGATTTTTCCCATAGTGCCTTCCCGTATCTTGTAATTGATTTTTGCATTACTCGCGTCGCATTCTACTCTAAAATTCTTTGTAAGCAACAGGGCTTGTAATTTATTAGCATAATCAATGTGTGCATCGGTAATTGGCAGTATCCTTACCTGAACAGGTGCAATCCATAAGGGAAAATCGCCTGCATAGTGTTCTATCAAGCACCCGACAAAACGTTCCATGGCTCCCAGAACGGTACGATGCACCATGACCACACGATGATGAAACCCATCAGAGCCAACATAGTTGACATCAAATCTCTCAGGCAGGTTAAAATCTACCTGAATCGTAGGCCCTTGCCAACCGCGTCCTATTGCATCTTTGACCTTGATATCAATTGCCGGGCCATAAAACTTTGCCTCACCCTCCATCCGTGTATATTTCAAACCTTTTTTTTCCAGGGCAATTTTCAGGGCATTCTCGGCGTGTTCCCAGACCTCGTCCTTTCCTATGTATTTCTCCTTTTCTCCCTTGCCCCGGACACTTAATTCTATCTCATATTCGTGAAATCCAAAACTTGAAAGCATAAACTGCGCCAGATCAATTACTCCAAGGATTTCGCGTTCCAGCTGGTCTGGGGTACAGAAGATATGCGCATCATCCTGAGTAAATCCCCGCACCCGTAAAAGTCCATGCAAGACACCCGATCTTTCATACCGATACACGGTTCCCAATTCTCCCCATCGTAAAGGTAAATCACGGTAGCTGTGCAGCTTTGTCTTATACATGAGTACGGCAAAAGGGCAATTCATGGGTTTTAGGATATATTCCTGCCCATCTACCTCAATTGGTGAATACATGCTTTCACGGTAAAAATTCCAATGACCACTGGTTTTCCATAAATTAATCTTTGCAATATGGGGGCTATAGAGAATTTCGTACCCGCGCTTGAAATGCTCTTCTCTCCAAAAATTCTCAATAATATTCCTGATCCTCGCCCCTTTGGGATGCCAAAAAGTTAATCCCGCACCCCCTTCTTCATGGAAACTAAAAAGATCTAAATCCCTGCCTATTTTCCGATGGTCGCGTTTCTCAGCCTCTTCAAGAAATTTTAGATATTTGTCAAGTTCTGTTTGTGTAAAAAATGCCGTCCCGTAAATACGCTGCAGCATGGGATTCGTTTCCTTCCCACGCCAATAAGCGCCAGCCACACTCAGGAGTTTAAATATTCCCGCCTTTGCCGTTCTCTGAATATGCGGACCACGGCAAAGGTCTGTAAAATCTCCCTGCGTATAAAAAGACACCGTTTCGTCTTCAATATCTCTAATCAGTTCTGTCTTAAAAGACTGACCGGCGGCTTCCATCTTCTTTATGGCCATATCGCGAGGTAATTCCGTCCTTGTGATACGGATATCCTCACGAATAATTTTTGTCATTTCTTCTTCAATCTTCCTGAGATCATCTTCAGACAGGCTGTGCTGGAGGCTGAAGTCATAATAAAATCCATTTTCAATCGTAGGTCCTATCCCAAGTTTTACACCAGGAAAAAGACGGCTGACCGCCTGTGCCATAATGTGCGCCGTGCTATGGCGAAGAATTTCAAGGCCTTCATCTGTATCCTCAGTAATTACTGACAAAGAAATATCCTCTTTAATGGGATAATTCAGGTCCACAAGCACACCACCAGCCTTTCCCGCCAACGCCCTTTCGCCCAAACGGTTGCCGATATTGCTGGCGATTTCGCCAATGGTTATATTTTCTTTATACTCTTTTTTTGTCCCGTCAGGTAAGGTAATCTTAACCATAGTAACCTTTTTTATTCTTCGTTATAATTCCCGTAATAGGTGCTTTAAAACTACTCTTTTTCCCTAACTTATAAACCGTATTCTGACTTTCCATGATGCAGTAACAATATTCCTGTGGTTCTGATCGCTATCAACGAGTCAAGGTAATTGGAAGACTGCAGAGAAATTTCTCGAGACGTGGTTACCAATTTATGGTGGGCGATACTGGGCTCGAACCAGTGACCTCTTGCTTGTCGAGCAAGCGCTCTAGCCAACTGAGCTAATCGCCCTAAGTATTTAGCGATGGAATGACACGCAACCTTCTCCCGAAATCTTTAAAAACATCATACTTAGGCTGAAATATGCTATCAGATAGGTTTTTTATTGTCAAGAAAAAATGACTCTTGGAAACTTAATACAATTTATAAAAAAGTATTTAAAAACATCGAATGCTTTGCTATGATTAACCTAGAAAAGAATAAAATTCTTAAATCGCTTGCTAAATATGAGAGATTGACATGCTGGCGTACAATCAGATACAAGAGGCAGGCTGTTTAATAAAACCATTGCATTCCAAGTCATTTCGTAATTGATAATTTTATCGGTAATTTATCTTTAAATAAGGTGCATAGCGTAATTTTTTGTGTCTACCATAATAGAAAAAATTAAGGACTTAAAAGCAAAAAGAAATGCAGTAATCCTTGCGCATAACTACCAAAGGGGTGATGTGCAGGATATTGCCGATTTCACAGGCGACTCGTTAGGACTTTCCCAGCAAGCTGCCAACACAAAAGCAGACATTATTGTGTTCTGTGGTGTACACTTCATGGCGGAAACGGCGTCGATCCTTTGTCCTGATAAAATGGTACTATTGCCCGATGAACATGCGGGGTGTCCTATGGCCAACATGATTACGCTCAAACAACTTAAAATAAAAAAGAGCGAACACCCACAGGCCAAAGTCGTTTGTTACGTAAATAGCACCGCCGCTATAAAAGCAGAGAGCGACATATGCTGCACTTCTTCCAATGCAATGAAAATTGTATCATCGCTTCCAAAAGATCAGGAAATCATCTTTATACCGGATAAGAGTCTTGGGGGCTATGTAGCTTCCAAGCTAAATAGGCCTATGATACTTTGGGAAGGCTACTGCCCTACCCATCATAGGATATTATCAGAACATATTATTATTTTGAAGTCGAAACATCCGAATGCAAAGATCGTCGTTCATCCGGAATGTACGCCGGATGTTATTGCTTTGGCAGATCATGTTGCCAGTACCACTGGTATTGCCAAGTATTGCAAGGAAACCGATGCAAAAGAATTTATTATTGGTACGGAAACGGGCATTCTCCACCGTTTGAAAAAAGAGAATCCGCAAAAAACTTTTTATGCCATTTCGCTCCTCGCTGATTGCTCTAATATGAAGCTTATTAGTCTTGAAAAGGTGTTGTGGTCATTAGAAGATCTCGTTTACCAGATACAAGTACCCGATAACATTGCCGTAAAAGCACGGACGGCTATCCAAAGAATGCTTGATTTGTCATAATAATTCGGCGCAAAAATGCCAACGGCATACAAAAGCTTATGAACACGGAAGAAAAACTGAATAATTTGAGAGACACGATAAAGGCCTTAGAAAGTGTGGTGGTGGCTTTCTCCGGAGGTGTGGATAGTTCCCTGGTAGCAAAAGTATGTTATGATGTGCTTGGAGACAAGTCCATTGCCGTCACTGCACGGTCAGAGACGTATCCTGAGTATGAATACGAAGAGGCCAAAAAGATTGCCAAAGAGATTGGTATTCCTCACTTAACCATCGATACCAGTGAACTAGGCATTGACGGATTTGCCCAAAACCCTCCTAACCGATGCTATTTTTGCAAATCGGAATTATTTGGGAAACTCAAGGAAATCGCCCAAGAAAAGAGCTACAAACATGTTGTGGATGGTGCTAATCTTGACGATGCAGGTGAATACAGGCCTGGCTTAGATGCAGCAAAAGAACTTGAAGTGCGTAGCCCCTTAAAAGAAACCGGCCTGAGAAAATCGGACATACGTGAGATATCGAGGTATCTGAAACTTTCCAACTGGGATAAACCCCCCTATGCTTGCATGTCTTCAAGATTTCCTTATGGAAATTTAATAACCGAGAAGAAATTGGCGATCGTTGCCGCGGCAGAAAATTATCTGCGGAGTATCGGACTGCGACAATTTCGTGTCAGACATCACGATACCATTGCACGAGTTGAGGTGTTGCCGGAAGATATCCCTGCACTCTTGCAGAATGGTAAGCGCAAAGAACTTGTTAAAAAATTTAAGGAAATTGGTTATAAATATGTCACTATCGATATGGAAGGCTACCGGAGCGGAAGTATGAATGAGGTGCTTACACAACAAAAAGAAAAAGGGTAATATCCTTGCTGAGAATATTACCCTTCTAAATAAGCATCGAAGTAAATAGAGATTATTGCATTATAACGGTATCAGTTTCAAGGGCGTTATTTGTTTGACCCGAATTTAAGAATGTGTTTGGAGCAGTACTTAAAGTCCAAATGTTATCGTGACTGGTACCATAGTAACCGCACGTAGCAGTACCTTTCCATTCAACATGACCATCGATAAAGAGCACGTTCTGTCCTTTATGGCTATGATTGTTTGAAAGTCCTGTACTTGCCGTATCGGTTCCACGCCTGTCTGCAACGATAACTACTCCTGGGTCATTATTTGCCGTGTGGTTATCATCATAACCATAACTACAGGAGTCTATATCAAAAGAAGTATTCGTCGTTGTTAACTGTAACACACCGGCTTCGGTAACGCCAGTATCACTCGGACACCTGAAGACCTTTCTATCGGTAATATACACATCAAATAATTTTCCCAGTGATTCTAATTCTTCGGCTGCAGTATCAGTACCGGCTGTTGTGGGAAGCGCTTCATTGTTATCGTTTGCATACATGTTAAGCGCCAAACCGATCTGTTTCAGGTTTGAGGCGCACTGTGTCCTGCGTGCCGACTCGCGTGCTTTTCCCAATACTGGCAAAAGAATACCTGCAAGAATACCAATAATAGCAACCACAACCAGTAACTCTATCAATGTAAAGCCGTCACCACTCCTTTTCTTTATCATAATGAATCCTCCCCTTGTTAATTGTTTTTTTACATTTCTTTCCTACAGTATTAAATACAACGCGATTATTTTTATTGCCTCCTTTATGTACTTAAATATAGAGATTTAACGGTTTCTGGCACTTTTTGACTTTACAAAGTCAGTATTTTAAAATGACATATTATTCCGGCTATTCTTGGCCAATTGATTGTTTTCGGAGTAAGCCATCATGAGTCATAAGTTCACAAGGAGGGTACGAAAACATACCGACTTATCTTTATTCCTCCCGTAGTTCACCTGAGCTAACGATGGAAGCAAAGGTAGGAAAGTTACTTCGTCAGGATCTGAGTTCAGTGCATTTTAATACCAAAATAAACCTTTTTTAAAATACTATATACTTACGAACTACCATATTCTTATTGATCAATGATTATTTATCGGAAGAATTGAAAAGTACTTTAGTAAAAATACAATAACTACTTTATTGATTTATTAAAACGAAACAGATTAAGATGTATGAGACACACAGAAATACATCTTCTAAGCAAAGAGGATAAGCCAGCACTAGCGGCTTTTATCTCAAAGGGGCAGCACATAGCAAGGAAAAAGGGTTTATGAAAGGCATTGAATATTTTCGACTAAAAGAGCAAGAATGAGAAAACGATTTAAACAGCAGCGGAAACGTGTGGTCATATCAATGTCAGAAGTAAAATTGCCGATAAAGAGTTGAGGTAACATTTTATTTTTTGAAAAATCTCAACAAAGATGATGTTTGCCATACCGAGAGTAGCAGGCTTGAAACCTGCCACTACACAACAATATTATTCATAGAGAGAATTTTTCAAAGAGCTGAATTATTGCATTTCTTTTATCAAAACTATTTTTACTATCTTTTGAGGACTTTTTCTTTAGCCAAGTCTCTCTTTTTCTGCTCTACCAAAATCTAATACGGTAAGAAAATAATGCACTATCACATATCCCAAGAGCAAGGTGTAAGGTTCTTCTTTACCCTGATGCCATACAGCAGAACAGGGATAGTATCTCACAAGGCAAAGGCATCTCTGACAAAAGGCAGGTGAACATGTTGGAACAATCAAAATTTCGCGAGGTTGTAAAGAACGCGCCGCTAGTATCAATAGACCTGATCGTAAAGAACCAGAGCAATGAAGTGTTATTGGGTTTGCGCGAGCGTAGCCCGGCAAAAAGCACGTGGTTTGTCCCGGGCGGTCGTATCTGGAAAGACGAAAAGATTGATGCGGCATTCAGGCGAATTACTGAGAGTGAAGTGGGAATAGCTCTTGATCTGAAAAACGCACGTTTCCTCGGAATATTTGAACATCTCTACAAAGAAAACTTTGCCGACGAGCCAGGTTTTGGGACCCACTACATTGTCCTTGCCTATGAAATAAAACTCCTTACCGAACACCCTGCATTGCCATTGATACAACACAGCGATTACCAATGGATGTCAGAAAAACACCTTCTTCAAGATACGGCAGTTCATCCTTATACAAAAGACTATTTTCTGCAAGGCAAAATGGCGGATCAACATCTTCGCAATTTGCCTGATACGGATGAATAGCAAAAAACGCCCGAATCACAAGCGGTACATCCAAGCGCTTCGCCGGATGTCACCTGAGCAGAGACTGCTTAAGGCATTTGGATTATCCCAATTTTCCAAGGATCTCTTTCTTCACGGATTGCGCGAGAGGTTTCCTGAGCTACCGGACAATGAAATCAAAAAAATCTATCTGGCGCGCCTGAATAAATGCCACAACAGGAACTACTAAGAAAAGTCATTCAGACACTTGACGACTCTGGGATACAATACATGGCAACGGGTTCTGTCGCTTCAAGTTTGCAGGGTGAACCGAGATCAACCCATGACATAGACCTCGTGGTTGCCATAGAAAGGATGGGTGCGAAAAAGTTGCTCAAGACATTCCCAACGCCTGCCTTTTATCTGGATGCGGCAGTATTCAAAAGATGAAGACATAACAGAACTCAACAATTATCAAGATTCCACATAGTAATAAATTGAGCATTGTGCTATAGAAATACTTTCAATATTTTAGCACAATTCAGTCGGTTTCTGTTTGACAACCGATATGGCATAATATAACATGCTGACATTTATAGAATAAAGATAAAAAAGAATGTTCCTTCCGACGCCGCTGCGCGGCATCAGAAGGAACGTGGTCGACAAATAAGGTCCCTGGTCTATGAAAGTACTCAGCAAACTGAAGCGGTTGAATCTTCGCGAGGCATGGACGAAGGAGGCCGGTGATTTCACTCCGTGGTTGGCTGACAACATTGAATATCTTGGCGCCGCGCTCGGCATGGACTTGGAACTTAAGGCAAGGGAGGCAAGCATCGGCGACTTCTCGCTCGATCTCCTCGCCAAGGATCTTGGGAGTGGCCGAACAGTCGTGATTGAAAACCAGCTGACGCAGACCGACCACGATCACCTTGGGAAGCTACTGACCTACGCAGCTGGGTTCGGAGCATCGGTCGTTATCTGGGTTGCTGAGACCATCCGTGAGGAACACCGGCAAGCGCTCGAGTGGCTAAATCAAAGAACAGACACAGATACAGAATTCTTTGGTGTCGTGGTGGAACTCTTGCAGATTGACGATTCAAAGCCCGCATACAACTTCAAGCCTGTCGTATTCCCGAACGAATGGCAAAAGACCAAGAGAAGCCAGACTACCGGCCGCGTCTCAACAAAGGGTGAAGCGTACAGGCAGTACTATCAACCCTTGATTGACGAACTGCGAGAAAAGCACAAATTCACTGGCGCACGAATTGCACAGCCTCAGAGCTGGTATGCGTTCTCTGCCGGCACGTCGGGCGTCCCGGTTAGCGCCGTCTTCGCCGGTGATGGAACAGCGCGAGTAGAGCTTTACATCGACCTCGGGACCGTCGAAGCAAACAAGGCGCTTTTTGATTGGCTTCAGAACCAAAAGGACAGCATTGAGAAGCAGCTGGGTTTCTCGCTGCAATGGGAACGTCTTGACGGTAAGCGCGCATCGCGAATCTACGTAAGCCGAAGCGGAAGCATCGAGAGCACCGCGGAGGAACTGGAGCAGCTACGAAAGTGGCAAATCGAGAAGCTATTGCACTTCAAGAAGATCTTAGCGCCCCTCGTGAAGGCAGGCGTAAAGCAAGCGAGCGCATAACAAGCGCTTCCAGTAGACGCCCTCGCGACGTTCTCCCTTTGATGTACCAAACTTGGGCAAAAGGATTGCCCGAAAGGAAATATTAGCAGCAATACGCGAATCCAGAGAACGGGCATAACAAAGCACTCGTGCGGATAGACTGCCTACGGTACAGTTTAAGCGTTACGCCGCACAAGCTGGAGCGCTTGGTGAGAGAAGAAGATGTCCATGAGACACACGTGCACCATCATCACTCACTACGTCGGGCCCGACGCACTTCGGATGGTTGAAGAAGAGTGCCCCGAGCCGAAGAATGGTGAAGTGCGGGGGCGAGTGCTAGCCGCAGGTGTCTCCCTCTCCGGCCTACTGATACACGAGGGCGTTCATCCCGAAACGCGCCCACTGCAGTTCACGCCGGGATGGGATCTGATTGGCGTGGTGTACAGGCTCGGCGCCGGTACCTCTGGAATTGAATCAGGCCAGATCGTTGCCGCGTTGCCGGTCAACGGTGCGTACGCGGAGTTCATCTGCCTGCCGCAACGTGAACTGGTTCTGGTGCCATCCGGGGTGGACGCCGCCGAGGCTGTCAGCCTCGTGCTAAACTACGTCACGGCATAACAGGAAAGATTGTCCTCGTGCCCAACGAGTCATCCAATGGAAAATGCGGAACTGAACCAAAAGCAATGAAAGAAAAACGATGAGAGTACTCGGCATAGAAACATCAGGAGATACAGGAGGTGTCGTCCTTAGCAAAGACTTCCAGATTATCCTTTCCAAAGAATTTGGAAGCATGCAACATGGTAAAGAACTGGTGCCTGCCATCAAGAGCGCTCTTCATGAAATTGGCTGGTCACCACACGATATTGACCTTATCGCTGTGGATGTGGGGCCGGGCTCATATACCGGGCTACGAGTGGGTGTAACCTGCGCAAAAACGCTGGCCTACGCATTACAAAAACCGGTCATTGATGTACCGGTATTCGACATCATCACAGAGAATTATCAAAGAGATTTATGCAAAACAGCTTCACGAAATTCCTCTTCATCAGCAGAATGTACGGAAGACAGGAAAATCTTTTTTGATGTCGTCCATAGGAAGGAGTTCTCACTCTGCCCTATTCTTGATGCAAGGCGAAATCATGTTTACGCATGTATCTATACCTTTGCACCGGTAAGTCTTGAACAGGGATTAACAGGTATTCAGTGGAAAAGAGAGACGGAGTTTATGGTAATCCAACCAGAGGATCTTGTGCCAATACTCCCACGACCCATAATTATTTTTGGAAACGGTGTCTTACCTTATAAGGAGGTATTTCAAGCCAAAGGCATCTTTATCGGTAAAGAGGAATGGGCAATCCCGAAGGTTGAGCTTGTGGCCCTCTTAGGAGAAAAGATGTATGAATCAGGACGCCGATGTGAGATAGAAAAATTATTGCCGCTCTATCTACGGCAGGCCGAGGCCATTGAAAGGCAAACAGGCAAGAAATAGGTATTGCCTTTTATCATCAATTGATTCGTCAAAACACGACACGAATGGACATATCTAAACAGAAATTATTAATCCCCGATTTAACGATCCCTAACCCTACTCAAGGAAAACGGTGATAAACCTGCTGGAACCGTTTCCCCTATCCTGCGCACACATTGCTTACCCTTCAATAAAATTCCGTGAACAACCGATTGAATAACACATTTAGATGTATCGTGAGTCATCAATATCTTACCGATAAAATAGACCTTGAACATCATAATCAAGGTGAGAGGAAATGCAAAGAGCATTGCCTGCGTCTTTGACATTTCTACCGTAAGGTATGGAGTTGCCGTATTCAGCAGAAAGACCACGGTCGATACCGTCGCAAGGAGTATAATCCCTATCTTTACCGCCATAAATATCACAGCAGATTTCAGCAAAAAAGATTTGTGTGATGATATAGTCTCACCAAGAGATGTCAGCAATTGCCTTGCCTCTTTCTGCAATTTTGCAACCCAACGTGGATCCTGAACACTTATCGTACGCAACATATCATATTCCTTTCTTAAGAAAGATACATTTTGCGATTCTATGATAAAACGGTACCTGCAAAACGATGTTTATATTGTTTGTTGTAATATTCCATGAACTCGCCATTTTTTATCCGTTTCCACCACGACTGGTTATCTTCATACCACTGTATCGTATCTTTCAGGCCATTTTCAAATTTTATCTGTACTTTCCACCCTAAAGACTTTAGCTTACTACAATCAAGGGCGTAACGCCTGTCGTGCCCCGCCCTGTCTTTCACATGTTCCAGCAGTGAGTGAGATTTCCTGATCTCATCCAAAATAAAATGCGCTGTATCGATATTATACCGTTCATTTCCCCCGCCAATATTATATACCTCTCCGTCCTTTCCGTGATCCATAATAAAATCAATAGCCGCACAATGGTCTTCAACATGAATCCAATCCCTTACCTGCCGTCCGTCACCATACAAGGGAAGCACTTTATCCTCTAAGGCATTGGTGATAAAAAGCGGGATAAATTTCTCCGGATGCTGGTTAGGTCCATAGTTGTTGGATGCCCTGGTAATGATCACTGGCAACTCATACGTCACCCAGTAGGCATACGCAAGCCGATCCCCCCCTGCCTTACTTGCAGCATAAGGATTACTGGGATTCAAGGCATCCGTTTCACGAAACGCATCTTTATGAGCCGTTCCATAAACCTCATCGGTCGATATCTGGATGAACTTTTTTATACTAAAACGCCTCGCTGCTTCCAGCAGGACAAAAACACCTTTCATATCAGTATCAATGAAGTTGCCTGCACTGCTAATACTGCGGTCAACGTGTGATTCTGCAGCAAAGTTGACAAGGGTGTCAATATCTTCCTCTGAGAAGATATGTTCTACCAACTCCTGATTACAAATGTCGCCTTTGTAAAATTTAAACAGCTGTGACGTCTTTGAGTTATCAACAACATCCTTCAAATTTTCGAGGTTTCCGGCATAGGTCAATTTATCCAGCACCACCGTTCGCTTACCCTGATGAATCATTCGTCGGGCAAAGTGGCTGCCGATAAATCCCGCACCGCCTGTAATAAGAATTGCCATAGGCGCATCAAACCTTTCTGCCACAAGGATGAAAAAACACAAAAATATGTTCAAGCATAATTAATGTTGTTTTGTAGAGGCAGGTTTGAAACCTGCCCCTACGCTGCATATAATACCCTGTTTTGTTGAAATTTCTCAAAAGACCTACGTGTCACGATAAATTATTATTGGAATATTTCTTTTTCTTCGATACGCAGATCCTGAATCACAGATGAACGAACGGTGTCTTTTAAGCAGTACCGTTCACCGTCATATTCCCTATTGTTCAACAGAAAAACGTCAACTGTTTTATGCACAGGATCAACAATCCAATATTCGCGTACACCATGTCTCGCGTACAATTTCTTTTTAATTCCTTTATCCCGCTTAAAGGTAGACGGTGAGAATATCTCTACAATCAGATCAGGCGCACCTTTAATATTATCCCTGGTAATAATTCTTTTGTTTTCACGGGAAATAAAAATTATGTCGGGTTATACTATATCTTCTTCTGAAAAGAGCACATCAAAAGGCGCAAAATAAACACTCCCAAGTTTATTTTGTCTGACATGATGAGAAAGAGCATGAAATATGTTAGCTAAAATACGCTGATGACTTTCATCCGGGGAAGGCACCATAAAGAGGTCTCCCTCGATAATCTCGTATCGCTTGTCCTCTGGAAGCTGCCGATAGTCCTGATAATTGTATCGTATACTTATTTGCATCGGTTTCGAATCCCTGAATCTATCAAGAAGAAATTTCGATAGTTGAATTTCGGATTTTTACAATCCCCGCACCCTTTTTAAGGAGGGAACGAGATTATGGTTATTATACCAAAAGGGAAACCGTTCGTTCTATCTTTTTTTATACCAATGTTGCACCAAATGAAGGGACAATGACAATTACGGCGCGCGTAATTGTACGTTTGCGCCCGCTCGGCGGGGCGGCCCCCCTTGACGCAAACATTCCCTGCCTGATAAAAATCCCCTTGCCTTTCCCTGTAATCAGCGGAAAATCAAGGGGATTTAGGATTTCGTAGCAACGCCTTATTTATTCGCCAACTTTAGCCAGATGTTTGCCCGTCTGATTATAGCCTGAGCCTTTTCTTTCTCTTCGACAGCAACTGCACCGGACAAACTCTTTTCAGCAGCGTCCTTTTCCGTGCGTATCTTTTCAACATTTACTTCGCCTTCCTTTACACATGCATCGGTCAGGACGACAACGTTGTTTGCCATAACTTCTAAAAAACCACGATCCAATGCAAACCGTATCGTTTTGTTACTGGTATCTTGAACGGTAAAGATACTCGTTTGCAGTTCGGTAATCAGGGGCGCATGGTCTGCAAGGACACCAAAGGAGCCCTCTGTCCCTTCGGCAGAAATGCTTTGAACCGTATCAGAATAGACAACTTTTTCAGGGGTAATAATCTCGAGTTTGAATGTTTTTGCCATAGTTAACCACCCATCTGTTTAGCCTTTTCTATTACCTCTTCGATCCCACCAACCATGTAGAAGGCCTGTTCTGGGAGACTGTCGTGTTTACCTTCAACAACCTCTTTGAATGCCCGGATCGTCTCTTTTAAAGGCACATACTTTCCTTTTGTTCCGGTAAACTGTTCGGCAACGAAGAACGGTTGGGACAGGAATCGTTGCAGTCTTCTCGCCCTTCCAACCAGGATTTTATCATCTTCAGAAAGTTCTTCCATACCGAGAATTGCGATAAAGTCCTGCAGTTCCTTATAGCGCTGCAATATCCTCTGCACCTCACGGGCAACCTCATAATGTTCCTGTCCGACAATTCTTGGGTCGAGAATCCTGGAAGTTGACCGCAAAGGGTCAACGGCAGGATAAATGCCCAACTCGGCTATTTGACGCGACAGAGATATCGTTGCATCCAAGTGGGGAAATGTTGTTACCGGCGCCGGATCCGTAAAGTCATCAGCAGGAACGTAAACGGCCTGCAATGACGTAATCGAACCCTTCTTGGTCGTGGTAATTCTTTCCTGCAAATCACCCATTTCCGTCGCTAATGTAGGCTGATATCCCACTGCGGAAGGCATACGGCCTAAAAGCGCCGACACCTCAGAACCTGCCTGCACAAACCTGAAGATATTATCAATAAACAAGAGCACATCCTGCCCTTCAGTATCCCGGAAATACTCGGCCATCGTCAATCCCGTTAACGCAATCCTCAGTCTGGCCCCTGGTGGCTCATTCATCTGACCAAAGACCAGCACCGTTTTATCAATAACCCCGGACTCCTTCATTTCCAGCCAGAGGTCATTCCCTTCACGGGTCCTTTCGCCAACCCCTGCAAATGCTGAATAACCGCCGTGCTCCGTTGCAATACTTCTGATCAGCTCCATAATCAACACGGTCTTTCCCACGCCGGCGCCCCCAAACATACCAATCTTTCCGCCACGCGCAAAAGGCGCGAGAAGATCGATGACCTTTAAACCCGTTTCCAAAACCGTAGTAACGGTCTCCCTTTCTTCAAAGGATGGTGACGGACGATGAATGGGAAGCCGGCTAGCGGACTTTACCTCACCCAGCTTGTCAATGGGTTCCCCAAGCAGGTTAAAGACCCTTCCTAACACCTCTTTTCCCACCGGTACGCTGATCGGCGCACCCGTATCAATGGCATCCATACCCCTCATAAGCCCGTCTGTTGTAGACATGGCAATACAACGGGCAGTATCGTTCCCCAAGTGCTGAGCAACTTCTGCAACAACAGAAATATTCGTTTTTGTATCTCTTATATGAACTGCGCTCTTAATTGCAGGAAGGGCTCCCGGCGAATATCGCACGTCAACAACAGGCCCAATCACCTGTACAACAGTTCCCTTATTCTCCTTACTTTCCTTAACTTTTTTAGCCAAATTTCTTACTCCTTCCTTCTGGTTATTCAGTCAACACCTCATCGCAAGGCAGACAGATAATAGTTTACCCTGTATCTTTATTTGAAAGAGTCTTTCGGTGAAAAACCCCTCTTTACAGCCCTGTGACAGCGCTTATCTCATTTATCGCACAAGGGCCTCAGCACCGGAAACAACTTCAAGCAATTCCTTGGTGATAGCCGCCTGACGCGCCTTGTTGTATGAACTGACCAGCTCATCGATCATTTCACCGGCATTTTCCGTTGCAGCAATCATGGCAACACGCCTGGCCGCATATTCGGAAGTCAGCGATTCCAGTATGCACTGATACAGTCTGGTTTCAATAAATTTCGGGAAAAGATGATCGACGATCTGCGCTGCGTTAGGCTCAAAAATATACTCACCTGCCGGTTTTTTCTCTTTCGTCTCAAACGCGCCTTTATCAATAGGCAACAGACGCATACTGGTCGAAAAAGATTGCATCACGGTGTGAAATTTCGTAAAGAACAGATGCAATTCACTAAACTCATTCCGTTCGTATCCCTTTATTAGCTGGCCTGCTAATGCCTGCACCTGCTCGTATCCAAGCTTCTCAACGCTCTCAGGAAGGTACTTTTCAATAAGGGAAGCATAGTTACCTTTGGAAAAATACGAGTAACCCTTCTTTCCAATAAGGGTCAGCTTAATCTCCTGCCCCTTCTTTTCCTTGATGAATCTTACCACTTTCTGGATCACGTTATTGTTGTAAGCACCGCAAAGTCCCTTGTCTGCCGTAATCAAAATGATTTTTATAGCCGGAATCTTTTGCTCTTTCTCTGCAAACCAGGGATGGCTACCCTCAAGCGAGGAAACCAAATGGCTTAAAACGGCGTGCATCTTTTCGGTAAACGCACGCGAGGCAAGCACCCGTGACTCAACTTTTTTCAACCTGCTTGCCGCCACCATTTCCATGGCGCGGGTAATCTGCTTGATGCTCGTAATACTTCTGATTCGTTGTTTGATTTCTCTGGTGCTCAGCATTCCCTAGCCCTTTTTTGCAAAGATTTGTTTGAATTCTTTGATTGCACTCTCTAACTTATTCGTCACTTCCGGGTCAAGTTTCTTTTTTTCTCTGATCTCAATACCAATTGAGGCATACTTCTCTTTCATAAACTTCATGAATTCCTTCTCAAAAACCCTGACCTTATCCACGGCAATATCGTCCAGATGTCCGTTGATACCGGCAAAGATTGCCATAATCTGATCTTCTACCGGAACGGGCGCATACTGCGGCTGCTTCAGCAGTTCGACCAACCGGCTGCCCTTGGAGAGCTGCGCCTGGGTAAACTTGTCCAGCTCGGAACCGAACTGGGCAAAAGAGGCCAACTCGCGGTATTGAGCCAGGGTCAATCGCAACGTACCAGCAACCTTTTTCATTGCAGGGATCTGCGCATTTCCACCGACCCTGGATACAGAAAGACCTACCGAGATGGCTGGACGGATACCTGCATTAAACAAATCGCTCTCCAGGTAGATCTGGCCATCGGTAATCGAGATCACGTTCGTGGGAATATAGGCTGAATAATCACCACCCTGCGTTTCCACCACAGGAAGCGCCGTCAGGGAACCGCCGCCAAGCTCACTGTTCAGTTTAGCCGCCCTTTCCAGCAACCTTGAATGGAGGTTGAAGATATCGCCGGGAAAGGCCTCACGTCCCGGTGGACGTCTCAATAACAAGGAAATCTGACGATATGCAATCGCATGTTTATACAGGTCGTCATAAATTGCCACTGCATGCATACCATTATCCCTGAAGTATTCTCCCATAGCGCAACCAGCATACGGCGCAATATATTGAAGCGGCGCCGGATCAGATGCAGAAGCCACGACAACGATGCTGATATCCATCACCTTATTCTCTTCCAGCGTCTTTACAACGTCTGCAACGGTTGACATTTTCTGGCCAATTGCCACATAAATGCAGTAGACCCCCGACTCACGCTGGTTAATGATCGTATCGATAAGAATAGCGGTTTTCCCCGTCTGCCGGTCACCAATAATAAGCTCACGCTGACCCCTTCCGATCGGGATCATGGCGTCGATAGCCTTGATACCGGTTTGTAACGGCTCTTTTACCGGCTGCCTCTCAACAACGTTGGGAGAAGGCCCTTCAATAGGCCGGTATTGATCCGAAGCAATCGGCCCTTTCCCATCAATCGGCTGGCCCAGGGCGTTTACCACGCGACCCAATAATGCCTTGCCTACCGGGACCTGGACAATCTTTCCGGTAGTCTTTACGATATCGCCCTCCCGAATCTTCTCGTCAGAACCAAGGAGAATTGCACCAATGTTATCCTCCTCAAGATTCATGGCAATGCCGTACACATTTTCCGGAAATTCCAGGAGTTCGCTGGACAAACAATCATCAAGTCCGTAAATACGCGCAACACCGTCTCCCACCTGCATGACGTGTCCCACGTTTTCTAGCTTTAATTTTTCTTCATACCCTTCAATCTCTTTTTTAATGATTGAAGTAATATCAGTGGATGCTATTGCCATATACCCTACTCCTCATAATTGAGATTCTTCATCTTTATCCGGAATGGTATCTTACCATTCCCTGCGCCATTCTAAAACACCATAACGGTCTGAAGAGTTTTCGTTGCCGAAACTCATAATTGCCAAAATAGGTGGCAGGAGCCTTGCTCCTGCCACTATGTCCATGTATTTCATCAAACTTGAACATGACGACAACACAGAGCGCACATCAAGTCTGCTGAGTAATTCTCTCAATAAGACCACACAAAACCTATGCAGTCCGCAGTGACAGCAATCTGGTTTTCAGATTTTTTAGACGGCTGGCAACACTCCCATCGATCATTTTATTGCCAATCTGAATTACCATTCCACCCAGAATATCCGGATTTTGCAGAACTTCTAACTCTACCGTCTTACCGGTAATCTTTTTCAGTTGTTTTCTAAAATGTTCCAACCGCTCGCCGGTTAAAGGATCAACCGTCTGCACGGTAGCTTTCACAACCCCCTTCTTTTCATCGGTAACCGCCCTGTACACATCGGGAATAAATTCCAGAATCTCTTCCTTTCTCCGGTCAACCAGCAAACTCAGGAAGTTCAGCATAAGGGGAGACACCGCTTTACCAAATACATTCTTCAGTACATCCTTCTTATCGCTTCGTGAGATCGACGGATGAAACAGCACCTTTTTCAGGTTGCCATGTTTTTTCATCACCCCGCACACCAAATCCAAATCCTTTTCAATCTGCTCAAACTGCCCCTTTTTTGAAGCAACCTCCAAAAGGGCTTTGATAAATGTAATTGCAATGCTTTTATCTAACACTCAATTCCCCTATTTCTTCAATAAAGTCGTCAACAAGCTTTTCTGCAGTCTTTTGACTTATGGATTGCTGAATGATCCTGGAAGATGCCAGAATAGAAAGAGTCACAACCTGATTCCTGATTTCCGTCAGTGCCTTTTTTCGTTCCAGATCGATACTTTCCTGTGCCTTTAACCTAATCTGCTCGACCTCTTCCTTGGCATGCTTAACAATCTCCTCACTGATGCGATTCCCTTCATTGATGGCGTCCTGAACCTTCCTTGCCGCCGTGTCTTCCGCCTCAGCAAGTTTCTTTTGATATTCCAGCATTAGCCTTTCGGCTTCGACCCTGTCCTTTTCGGTCTTTTCATAGGTATTTTTTACCTCGTCAGTTCTGGCCTTAATCATGGCAGAAATCTTGCCAAACAGGAACTTTTTCAGGACGAAAAGCAGAATTAAGAAACCTACACCCTGGATAATAATGGATTTAAAATTAATTCCCAGGGTATTTAAAATATCCAATCCAATTTCCTCCTATGCCTATTTAACAGCGTGCTGAATTAACTCAAGGACTGCTTCCGTCTTTGGCAATTTACCCATTAAAATGAACGACATCATCAAAGAATAAATCGTTAACGATTCAATAAACGCCAAACCGACAAACATGACCAGCTGTATCTTTCCGGCCATTTCGGGTTGCCTGGCCATGCTATTCGCGGCACCATATACAGCAATACCCTGTCCCAGACCGCAACCAAACGCTGCAATTGCAATCAAAGCAACTGCTATTGCTAACAATGCAAAATAAATCACGCCTCGACCTCCTTCTAAAAAAATTAATGATGTTCTTCCTCATGGATGCCAATTGCACCCGCAATATAAAAACTCGCTAAAAGAGAAAATATCATCGCCTGTATTGTGCTTCCCAATAACGCAAGAAAAACCATCGGCAAATGTATCGGAACCGGAATCAGACCCAGAAGAAACGGCGAAAGGCCGATGAATATTGCAATAATCGTGTCCTCCCCCATAATATTTCCAAAAAGACGCATGGAAAGCGAAAGTGGACGGGACAGGAGTTCCTGCATCAGGTGCAGGGGAAACACAAGCGGAGCAAGCCAGATCGGCTTGCCAGCCATATGCTTCAGGTATCCCATAACGCCATTATTCTTCACCCCCTGGTAATGGGTAACAAAGAAGACGATTAACGTCAACGCAATCGTGGTGTTGAAGTTACTCGTGGGAGAATGGAAAAGTGGTATCTGCCCTATCATATTCATCGCAAATATGTATAAAAACAGGGTGCCAATAAACGGGATAAAAGGCCCTGCGGCACGTCCCATCTGTGTTTTGGTAAAATTTTCAAGCCCTTCCACAATAATTTCCAACAGTGCCTGAAGCCTGCCAGGCACTTTTTTCAACCGCATGGTCGCAATAATTGCGAACAACCCCAGACTAATAATGATCACGGCAGACATGATGATTGGCACCCATTCGTGCTTGGTAAGACCAAAATAATGACCATGAGCCTCCAGAGGCGCAAAGTCCACAAACGATGGCAATTCAGTTGTTAGTTCACCTTCACCCGACACGTCACCTACACCCCTTTCTTACTGACATTGGCAGAAATATTGCCAAGATTCCGAGAAGACATCTTTATCGATTTATTCATATAATTTACCAGTATTCTGCTTACAATCTTCAGAACCAGCACGATCAATACCATACTGAGTCCCAGAGCCAGGGCAACTATGTGGACATCCAGAAACAGGCAAACAGAGAGCAGCATTACCCCGACGATACCATACTTTACCAAGCTGACCTTGAGAAAAAAACCTTTTATTTCTGACCGCTTATGCCGTGCCGCATATTGCACCGCCCACCACAGCATCTTATACAAAAGAAGACTAATGCCACAACCTACGGCAATACTCACGGTGCCCATAAAGGACATATACGACAGCGAACCAACAATAGTGATAAGCGACAGATAAAAGGATGTCGAGAGCACCCGATCGGGAAAACCAGCATCAAGCGATATAATATCTTTTCCTTCTTCCACGTCCGTCATGGTTCCTTTTTATTCTCACTGAATAACTTCTTCGTTACCTTAAAAAACTCGATAAAACTTGCCACAGTCCCCAATATCATAAACAGCAACATGAGCCAGGGATAGGTGTGGAGTTTTTTATCAAGATAACTACCAAGAAAATACCCCCCTGCAACGGCGCCCGCCGTCGTAAAACCGAAACTCCCAACCACCCCTATGATGCGATATGCTTCATTCTCTTTCTTAAAAAGAGACAAACCGTCACCTGTTTCAAAAAATCTTGTCGGTCGCTTGTTGTAAATGCCCAACCACCTTCATCAGGGAATCGACGACATTCAAATACAGCGATGAGCTCCTCGGTTGACATATCCCTTTAATTAACCTGTCCTCATGCTCTTCGGAATAGGCGTCAACCGTTTGACCAAGACTTATGTATTTATCCGTAATATGTTTTTTCAACACTTCATTTCTGGTCAGAAAGGCGTCACCCGCCGTCTTCGTTATTTCAAGGGTTTCTTTAAAAAGATGCGATATCTCATGCACCCCTTTGTCGCTGAAAAGCACCCCTTCATTTACTTTTTCTTTCACACATCGAAGTATTCCGTCCAACCCGTTTGTTGCCATTTCAATGTGAGCAACAACAGCCATGAGAGTCTTAATCAAATACTTGTCCTCAGTAGCCTTTGCAGCCTTATCACTGAGCAGTCCTATCAATTCATTCTCCTCGTCATGGATGGCCAGGCTTACTGCGTTCGCTTTGTCGATCATGGCAACCTTGTGTTTCATAAAACCATCCATGCACAGGCTTAAAATCGACTCGATCCTGAAGTACATACCACTAATACGCTCCACTACGCCCTTCAAGTCGCTGTTCATATTTGTCGCATACATAACCGATCCACCTTTTCTTCTCTGCATAGGGAGAACGAAGAATGGTTTTCTATCCTATAAAAAAACAGACCACGCAACAACCTGTTTTCCTGATTCCATAGACAATGACCCCTAGAAATCTTTTATGACGTCTCTGAAGGCATCGACCGTTGCGTCAATCTCTTTTTCGCCATGAACAGTTGAAACAAAAACTGCCTCAAACTGCGACGGCGCAAAATAGAAACCGCGCTCCAGCATGCCATGGAAAAACTTTGCATATCGTTTTGTATCGCTCTTCATGGCAGTGGCATAATCCGTTACCGGCCGATCGGTAAAAAAGGTGCACAACATCGAACCAATACGGGTATGATACGCAGGCACCCTGGCATCCCTGCATGCCTGCTCCATGCCCGCTGCCAGCCGCTTTGATTTTTCTTCCAGGGTTTTATAAATGGCGCTGTCCCTGAGTATTTCCAATGTAGCGATGCCAGCAGTCATAGCCACGGGGTTGCCAGACAACGTACCCGCCTGATACACCGGACCAACCGGAGAAATGCTATCCATGATCTCTTTCTTCCCACCATACGCCCCAACCGGAAGCCCCCCGCCAATAATCTTCCCCAGCGTAGTTAAATCAGGGGTAATATTATAAATCGACTGCACGCCGCCATGCGCAACCCTGAAGCCGGTCATCACCTCGTCAAATATCAGCACGATGCCGTGCTTTTTGGTTATTTCTCTCAACCCTTCCAGATAACCTTTTTTAGGCAGCACCACCCCCATATTACCGGCAACCGCCTCCACAATAATACACGCAATCTCCTTCCCGCGCCGTACACAAACCTCATTTACCGCATCTATATCGTTGTAAGGGAGAGAGATGGTATGCTTAACAAAATCTTGAGGAATGCCAGGGCTGGTCGGCGTTCCCAGCGTTGTGGCGCCTGACCCTGCCTGGATCAGCAGGCTATCCACATGCCCATGATAACAACCCTCAAACTTAATCACTGCATCCCGCCTGGTAAATCCCCTGGCCAGCCGGATGGCGCTCATCGTGGCTTCCGTGCCGGAATTGACCATCCTTACCCGCTCTATTGAAGGCATGGCCTCTTGAATCAGTTGCGCCAGTTGTATCTCCGTCTCAGTCGGCGCGCCATAGCTCGTCCCGTTTGCGACTGCATCATGAATCTTTTTTACAATCCTTGGCTCTGCATGCCCGAGAATAAGCGGCCCCCACGACCCAACATAATCCACATACGTATTGCCGTCAACGTCGGTCAGCCGACAACCGGCCCCCGACTTTATAAAAATCGGAGTGCCGCCAACGGCGCCAAAGGCCCTGACCGGGCTGTTTACTCCCCCCGGTATAAAACTCTGCGCCTTGTCAAATGCGTTTTTTGATTTTTCAAGAATTATCTTTGACATCGAATATCCGTTCGTATATGTTATTTACTATCCGCAAAAATTTTCTTTAAAAAATACGAAGACGAGCATGATAGCAAATCATAAATTCGTTGTCAATATGTTTGCTTACTTTTTATGACAAAAAAAATAAATTTAGGCGTCTTAATTTCGGGGGGTGGTAATACCCTGCAAAATTTTACCGATCTGATAGCAGCAGGAAAATTACCTGCCACGATCCAGATTGTGATCAGCAGCAAACCGGACGTCGCCGGGCTGGTCAAGGCAAAAAAGCACAACCTCCGCACCGCAGTTATCCCTTATGCAAACGATAAGGATGCAGATGCTTTTAGCCGTGAACTTACCGCAGAACTGGATAAGTACCCCATTGACCTCATCACCCTTGCAGGCTTTGTGCATTTTTATAAAATCCCGGAAAAGTATCGGGGAAAGGTCATGAACATCCATCCGGGTCTGATCCCCGCCTTCTGCGGTCATCATTATTACGGGAAAAAAGTCCACGAAGCAGTCATCAATTATGGTGCAAAGGTTTCCGGATGTACGGTGCATTTTGCCGACAATGTTTACGATAATGGCCCCATCATTATCCAGAGGGCGGTACCCGTCCTTGATGATGACACGCCAGACACCCTTGCTGCACGGGTTTTTCGGGAGGAATGCGAGGCATATCCGGAGGCGATACGCCTCTTTGCGGAAGGGAGATTAAAAATCGAGGGCAGAAAGGTAAGAATCCTTAAACCCTTGAACAATACCTGACCTTTGAATCAGGCAAGGCATCACCTCAACCCACAGAAAAATCCTGATAGCTCTGTAATCCGATTGTTAGTGTCTAATAAAAAACTTTTTGACATTTCTGGCAAAAATTATGAATGAACATACCCCTGTCAGGGTTTTAAACCCTGACAGGGGTAATTTGCTTTTCCGACCTGTTCTGACTGGGAATCTTCTTTTTATTTAAACAAGTTGTGATGTGGCACGGACAAACCTTGTTTGTCCATGGTTATCCTAATGTTATACTGTTAAGGAATTTCAAAGACGAGATTCTTTGTCGTTCCATTTCCTTCGCTATGCTCAGGACATGCCCCTGGATGGCTCTGTTTGTCCTTCTAAGCAAAGCTAAAGACTAATTTATCTCGATGATACACACACGCATCAAGCGGCCAGATGCCTTTCTATTGATCGATCCTCGTCACAACATCGGACACGATGCAAATACCGCCAGACTTCTTGATAATCGGGCGTATAGCTTCTACGATCTTGTGCATCTCTTTTTCGTCGCACACAACCATGATGTAACTATTTTTGAAGAGATCCGTTAATTCAAACCCAGACCTTATACCTCTATGGCCTTTTCCGATCACGTCATTGAAAATGCTATAACCTGATACCCCTATCTCATCAAGAAACTTAACGACATGTTTAACTTCAAGAGAATCGATTATTATTTCTACTTTCGATACTGATTTCATAATTTTTTCCCTAAAGTGCTGGAATTAACTCATTAACCTTCTTAATTAAATAATAATATAACGGTATCCCCACGATGATGTTAAACGGAAACGTAATCGCTAACGCCATAGGCACGAATAGGCTCGGATTTGCCTCGGGGAGCGACAATCTCATGGCAGCAGGAACCGCAATGTATGAGGCGCTGGCACAGAGCACAGCAAGCATCAGGGCATTTTCCGGCTGCAAACTGATAAGCCTTGCTATCACGATGCCAACACACCCGTTAAATACCGGCATTAATATAGCAAAAGGGGGTAAAAAAAATCCAGCGCTTTTTAAATCACCAATCCTCTTTGCCGCCAGAAGCCCCATGTCGAGGAGAAAAAAGCTGAGCATGCCTTTAAAGATATCCTTGGTAAAAGGTTTCAGGGTATCCCACCCCTCTTCTCCGGAAGCCCATCCTATCAAAAGGCTACCGGTTAGCAACAATACAGAACCGTTCAGAAATGCCTCCCGAAAGACTTCAAGCCAGGAAAATTCATTTTCCTCTTTCTCCTTCTTGGGAGCGAATAACCTTGCCAGGATAATACCAATAACAATCGCCGGCGATTCCATAAGCGCCAAAGCGGCTACCATATACCCCCCCGGCACAAGTCCCAAAGTTTGAAGAAAGGTAACCGCCGTGATATAAGTCACCGCACTTATGGATCCATAGGTCGCAGCAATTGCAGCAGCGTTATAGACGTCCAGTTTGAGCCTTAAAATAAGGAACGCATAGAGTGGCACAATAATAGACATAAGGATGGCGGCGGAGAGCGCAAACACCACTTCATGAGTGATCCCCGTCTTCCGCAATTCAACCCCTCCATGGAACCCAATGGCAAGCAATAAATAGAGGGAGAAAAGCTTGGGCAGCGGTTCAGGAATTTTTAAGTCTGATTTGCAAAACGCCGCAATCATTCCGAGAAAAAAAAAGAGCACGGGAGGGTGCACCAAGTTATTTACAATCAAATCTACGTCCATCTTTCCTCCATTAAATCAAATACCTTAAATTTCTGTTATTATGCATACCTTGCATGATATTCGTGTTGATAATTACGCCCTACGGGAAATTGAGAATACGATATCTTCCACTACATGTTAAACTGCTTAAATCGCAAAGTTCATTCCAAAAAAAGTTTGCCATGTATTCCGATGACCTTATTGCCTTGACATCTGCTATTTAACAATGATTATAGGATCTCTTCGCGTACCGTATCGTGTTCCTTTTGATCATCTTATTATTTCATATTTGAAATTTCTATTACAATTTGTTCTATTAAGAAGAATCAGATAGCATGATACCATAAAAATTAAGAAATCTTCATGGCGCTTCAGTCAGTAAATAGTTAGATATTTTAAATAGTACAGCGGCAATAACTATTGCCGGGTCACTTTACTTTGCTTTGAAACGTATGTACACATACCGGAAAGAACTATTGCCAAACGGATTGCGCGTCATTTATATCGAAATGCCCCATATCCATTCCGTCGTTATCTCCGCTTATATCGGCGTTGGATCCCGTTACGAAGAAGAGAAGCAGCTCGGCATCTCACACTTCCTTGAACACATGCTTTTCCGCGGGACAAGACAGTTTCAAAATTCTTTCGAATTATTTCAGGCCATAGATACGATCGGCGGTGATATCGATGCCTATACCTCACCAGAGTATTCAGCCGCAACTATTCAGGTTCACCACAAACATACCGAAAAAGGCATACGCATCCTGGGAGACGTTCTCCTGGGCGGAAACTTCAAGGCTGCTGACCTTGAAATAGAAAGGCGCATTATCCAGGAAGAGATGAAACAATTCGTGGATGTAAAGGGAGATTATGTGGGAATTGACGATATGTCATTTTCCCTGATGTGGAAGGATAGCTCAGCCGGGGTGCCTCTATTCGGGGACGAAAAAACTATTGCATCCTTGTCTGCTAAAGATCTGAACACGCATTATAAAAAATTCTTCGTCCCGGAGAATATTGTGCTTTGCGTTAGCGGGAATTTCAGGAGAGACATGGTTACCCACTATGTAAATGAAATATTCGGACAGGTGCGCGGAACGACTTCCGGGCAGAAACCGTCTCTCACAACCGCACAAACGGAGCCAAGATATCTATTCAAAAAATCTCCGTCGCAAACGACGAGTTTTAAACTCTGCCACAAGGCATACCCCTATAAACATGAAAAGGTCATTATCATGCTTATCCTCGCAGATATTTTGGGCGGCGGGATTAGCTCCCGATTATCACTCAACGTTCGGGAAAAATTGGGTTTGGTATACGATATTACCTGCTATCCCACCATGTTTTCTGATGTGGGGTCGCTTGATATCTATACATCGACGAAAAAGGAAAACTTTGAAAAGACAACAAAGGCCGTGATGGCTGAGGTGCACAGGCTCTTCCGGGAAGGAATCACGGAACAGGAACTCAGCAGAACGGAGGAACGGGTCTTCAGCCAGACACAACTCCTCATGGATAGTCCGCTCGCCATGGCAAACTGGTTCGGCATAGAAGAACTTTTACTTGCCCCAAAGAGACCAGACACCCCGGAAAATCAGGCGCAAAAGATCCATGACGTCAAGCTGGAGTCCGTACAAAACGCCATTGCAGAAATCTTTGTGCCCGAAAAGCGGAATTTTGTCGTGGTGGGCAGCTATAACGTGATGAGTAAGAAGCGCACGACGACAATGCTTAAATAAGACGAGACAAAGCCTCAGATCAATAAAACATTGAAACCACAGACTTCGTCGTGAGCGCTTAGTCGAACGATTCCGCAGATTACACAGAAAAAAGACACCAATAAACTGTACAATTTTTGTCTTCTCTTGTTACATCTAAAACTTGACTCATTTGTAAAGCTAAATTGCAGCTAACGATTTTTATACTCAAGATGCTCATAAAATATGAATTTTAAATTGATAATAAGGTGGCATGGACAAACTCTGTTTGTCCGTGTTGAACTACTATAAATCACAAATTGTGAGCCTGCGGAGTATAACGACCTAACACCAGGCTCTTAAAAAACTCCTCAATTTTTGTCCACTCATGCCTGTCCAGTCTTACCTCTTTTTCATTTCTCATTACGGTTACATCACCCAAGCTCCTCACAGCATCATCAAAATATACCAGACTCCTCTTTATCTGATAGCCGTAATCTCCAGAAACTCCATATTTTTTCAGAACCTGCACTATCAAATAATCCAACGGTAATCCAAAAGCCCCTATGAGTGCATGAAGACCAACAAAATCTTTTGCGCTTCCTCTCTGCGTTATAGCCACAACCTTCATAGCTGCAATATCCTCTGGCGATGCTAATCCGATATTACACTCCGGCTTATTCACCAGGGGTTTAAGAAGTGGATACGGATAATGAAAAAGGCTGAACCTGACGTTAGCGACCATCGCTGTCAGCGTATTCTTTTCTGCAGGATTTGTTATCGTAGTGACATATCTTTGACCGATAGGAACTATAATAGAACTGCAATAGAACTCTTTTTCTGTGAACAAATCGATATCCACTGATACCCTATGATTCAAGTATATGGCAACAGCAGTTCCGCCTGCCATATAGGTGCCAACTGGCAATGGCCAGGTGTGAATATCATCTAAAAGGGTGGCCACAGATACCGGTATTGCTTCTGGAAGCACTTTGTATCCTCCCTTTTCAGGTCAAAAAACAAACACCAATAATTGACAGTCCTGGGACTTAGATAAGAGCTTTGCTGTACCACATAGATGATATCGTCGTGATTGAAAGTTGCCAAAGCAAACTCAATTTGCCTGTCACCGCCATGTTCTAAAGCTCGTTCAATGATGAGGAATTTATCGAATTCAAGATCAAGCGAGTTGATTGCAGCCCCCCAAAGGCAAGGGGCTATGATGTCTTTTACCGTATTGTTAATCATACAAAAATTATACCATATTTACCCGTTTCTTTAAAAACAATAACTTCCCATAAAAATCTATTTCATATCGTATTTTTCTTGCAAAATTCAGGTAATTCTTTTACCCTGATAAAACAACACGTGAACATATTCTGTACTTTTAGAAAGGTTTTTTATCATGAAATATTATGTTACGATTCTTCTGAGCCTTCTCCCTGTAGCTTTCATGCTGGGTTGTAGTAGGAATGATGCCACATCCCCGGACATAGGGATTATTTATAAATCAGGAAGTATTAGTGGTGAAACCGCTAACGATTCTCAAAATTCCCAGAAATTAGAGATTCAACAGTTGAATGATAAACTAAGAGCCATGAGCAATAATGACTTGTTCCAATTTGCCCTGACGTGCGGAAACCAGGGGAACTATTCGGCTGCCCTTATGGCATTTAATACCTTGTTGGAAAAGGATAAAAATTACCCTGATATTTACTATTACCAGGGCTTGTTATACCGGGACATGGGCTTGCAGGATGAAGCCATCTGTGCCTTTCAGACGGCGATTACTCAAAATCCGGATTCGGCAGAGGCGCACTATAACCTTGGCTACGCATACCGATGCAAGGGACTACACCATGAGGCTATTCCTCAGTATCAAAAATCCTTAGAACTCCTCTCTGAAGACCAAACGAAACAAAAGGCCTCTGTTCATTACAACCTGGGATTCTCTTATTTCTCTCACGGGATGATTGACGATGCGATCAGAGAATTCAAAACGGCATTGGCCTACAAACCCAAAGACAGGGAAACCCACCAAAAGCTTGGCATCGCCTATACCGCAAAGGGCTGGACGGACAAGGCCAAAGATGAATTTTCCCTGTATCATGATCATGATAAACCAGCAAAGAAAATTCCGTAAAATACAAGATAGTTCACCGCAAAGACGCAAAGGACGCAAAGAAAGTTGAAAGTTGAAAGTTGAAAGTTGAGAGTTTTGAGTTTTACGTTGAACTTTTAACTGTCAACTGTCAACTTACAACTGATTCAGAACTTTGCGCTCTTTGCGCCTTTGCGGTAATTTGAATAGTCCCATTACTGGAGAAAACCGTGAAAGATTTAAAAAACAGACTCGACTTACTGGAATTAGATTTGAAAAAATTGGAAAAGAAATTCAAGGAAGAAGGCCTCGCTGGCACGCCGGAAGAATGGCATCACGTGTTACACATGGTACGAAAGATTGAGGAGTTCGCCATTGCCCAATTAGCCATCAGAAAATACCTGGAAGAGCATCCATGATCGCCATTCAAAACCAAAAACTCAAGCGGCCTGTGACCTTCTGCTTCCCTGGCTGATAATCCGTGAATTTGAAGCCTTGCTGTTTACCAAACCGGAATAAACAGATTTCAAAAACCTGCTTAACGGAAAATATATTTTAATATTTTGTTTTCTTAACAGAAATTATCTGTATAATACCTTGAACCTTAAATTGTTAGACAGATTTTTATCAGGCATTTCGGATTTCAGATAACCTGCTACAGAGAAACAATAATTTCATAATCATTCACACCGTATGCTCATTGGACATTGCGTTCGAGAGTTGAGGCAAGGCTATGTAATAGTCGCGAACTGAAACAGGTAATTGGCTATTCAGAGCTGCCTAATATCTATCAGACCGGACAAACGTCTCCGCCCCGCGGCACAGGTTTACTGTTCACATTCAAATGGTCTCTCCCCAACTATTGAATCATCCCTGTCTGTTAGTTCTGGATACTACAAGCAATACATGAATCATCATTTATCAGAGGGCCATGAACTGACGTGATCCGGCCCATATTTTAACCATAAGGAGTTTTTGTGGATTTTAAATCATTTCATTTCCATCCGCACATTGCGGCTGGCGTGCAGGCGGCCGGGTATACTACCCCCACGCCCGTACAACTTCAATCTATTCCGCCGATTCTTCAGGGACGCGATATTATGGCCCTGGCCCAGACCGGAACCGGCAAAACCGCTGCATTTGTATTGCCGATTTTACAGCGTCTGATGCAAGGACCACGCGGACGGCTTCGCGCCCTGATAATTGCACCCACGCGTGAGCTGGCAGAGCAGATACACGATACGATCGGAGAACTGGGCAGGCAAACAGGATTACGCAGCGTTACCATCTACGGGGGTGTCGCTATAAACCCGCAAATTCAGAAACTGCGCCGCGGTGCAGAAATTGCCGTCGCATGCCCTGGCCGTCTCCTCGACCATATCAGACAGGGCACGATCAATACGGCAACGTTAGAGATACTCGTGCTGGACGAGGCGGACCGCATGTTCGACATGGGCTTTCTGCCTGATATCCGGAAGATTTTAAAACATCTGCCGGCACAGCGACAGACGCTGTTTTTCTCGGCCACCATGCCATCTGACATCCGGCATCTGGCACACGATATCCTGCGCGACCCGGTTACCGTACAAATCGACCACACCGTGCCATTAACCACCGTCTCCCATGCGTTGTATCCGGTTGACAAGCATCTCAAAACTGCGCTGCTGATGGAGATTTTGCACCACACCGACACAGAATCCGTACTCGTTTTTACGCGTACCAAGCATCGCGCCAGGCAGATAGCGCGGCAATTAAAAAACGCTGGCCACGGTGCAACTTCGCTGCAGGGTAACTTGTCGCAAAACCAGAGACAAGCTGCACTCGATGGTTTCCGTGACGGATCGTTCAAGATCCTGGTGGCAACCGATATCGCCGCTCGCGGCATTGATGTTTCAAGGATTTCTCACGTAATTAACTACGACATACCCGACACCGCGGAAGCTTACACCCATCGCATTGGTCGCACCGGCCGTGCCGCAAAAACCGGAGATGCATTTACCCTTGTTACACGGGAAGACGCCTCCATGGTACGCACCATAGAGAGCGCCCTTGGCGTAAAACTGGAACGGCGGACACTGAAGGACTTCACGTACACTGCGCCCGCGCAGAAGACGGCATCTGCGCTCCACCAACCACCGCGAAGCCACAAACACAAGCAGGCCACAGCACGGCGGACCAGGCAAAAAAGAGCCGCCTTCGGGACAGACACTCAAACAACATCATTCACAAGGACAACGAAGCATCGCCACTCGCAGGTTTCCCCTGTGACCGATTCGTCAACACGAAGATCTCGCCACTCGCGCGGTGCACGTTGACAATTGACAATATAGTATTACGGTATAAAAACTTCTTTTTTTTGTAAGTTTTTCACAAACCCCTTTTCAGGAGGTACCGTTTTTTATGAGTGAAAGATTGCTTCGCTTCGCTCGCAATGACAACATGCAGTGTGCCATCAAAGTGCAAGGTCGGTGTCATTGCGAGGGCCTTTTCCGAAGCAATCTCCCCCCCTTTCATAAAGGAAATTTGGTTGCGGCTGTGCTGCGCTGGGAAATGAAACAAGTAAATACAAACTCTAAATAAATCGTAACGATCATCAACGGAGAAAGAGGAAATCATGAGAAATTTATTCGTGCAGATGAAAGAGAGGTAACCCTAAGCCTGAAGATGTTGGTTGAAAATAGAAATAATAGACTAAGACAATGGTAATGATATCAATGAGACATTGCAAGGGAACGCCAATTTTCAGATAGTCTTTGAACCGATAGCCCCCTGAGCCATAAACCATTAAATTGGTTTGGTAACTGATTGGTGTTGCAAAACGGGCTGAAGCGGCAAAGAGCACGGCGCGGGCGAAGTCTCGACTATCTGCATGAATGGTGGATACAGCCGTATACCAAATTTCAAATCCGTTTACCATATGAAAACAATCTTTCCCCTTATAAAGCTTTAATTTCCTGATGCATGTTATTTACATTAATTTATTTTATTAAACTAACAAGAAAAAAGATGCGAGACGAGGGACGTGGGACGTAGGACGAGAGAGGAGGGACGAGGGACGAATAATCAAAGGGTTTTACAGAACAAGTCGGCTTTTCGTTCCATTGTAATAAGCTTTGCAAAAATATGCTCATACTTCTCGTCCAATGTGTTAAAGGTTTCGTTGTCAATATAGTTGCACTTCAATGCGAACTCCAACCATGTTTGAGTTTCTGCCGCTTCTTGCTCGGCATCTGTTAATTTATTCACAAATACCGCCTTATATCTCCTTTTCCTCCAGCCTTCTGCAAGATTAACACAAACAGATCTTGACGATCTGCGTATTTGATCGGTTAAGGAATATATTTCTTCCTTCGGGAAACATTTCGATATCTCAAATATCTCCATTGCAGATTCAAATGCCAACTTATAAACCTCTAAATCTCTTACACTATATATCCTTTTCGCCTTTTTTTCTCCATCCATCTTCCCCTCCTCCATCGTCCATCGTCCCTCATCTCTTCCCCCCTTCGTCCCTCAGGGCTACCGGGCTCCGTTCCCCTCCCTTACTGTCCTTCACTGATGACCTGAGGCAAGACCAGCCGGAAGCCAAGGAAGTTGCCGACGTACGACGGATCATTGCTGTTCCGGTTTGACGAACGGCAGAGCCAGGCGCTGTAGTGCCAGCCGCCACCGCGGATCACACGGTACGAGCCTGTTTCAGGGCCTTTCGGATCAGTTGAAGAGCTTTTTTTATAGTACTTATCACCATACCAATCCTGGCACCACTCCCAAACATTCCCTATCATATCGTACAACCCCCAGGCATTTGGTAGCTTTTTTCCAACAGGCTGAGGAGTACCACCAGAATTTGATCCGTACCATGCAATAGCGTCAAGACAACCCGCATCATCACCGCAGGGGTATCGTGTCATTGATCCTGCACGAGCAGCATATTCCCACTCCGCCTCAGTAGGCAAACGGTAATTCTTTCCCGTCTTCTTATTCAACCTCCTGATAAACTCCTGCACGTCATTCCATGATACGCTTTCAACCGGACAATCTTTACCGCATTCTTTAAAATAGGATGGATTACTGCCCATGATTTCCACCCACTGCCCCTGTGTTACCTCGGTCTTCTGCATAGAAAATCCGTTTTTTATGATCACCTTGTGTTGCGGTGTCTCATCTTTATCCTTTTCTTTGTCACTCTTGTGACTCCCCATGAGAAATTCTCCCGCAGGGATGCTTACAAACTCCATCTCCATTTTCAGGATTTCGCTTTCAGCAGGCGGCACTTCGGCCTGCTTACCTTGCGCTTCGTCTCCACTCCGCTCCGGTAGCCCTTCGTCCCTCAGGGCTCCCGGGCTGCGTTCCGCCTCCGCTTTCGGCTGCGCTGGACTGATGACCTGAGGCAAGACCAGCCGGAAGCCAAGGAGGTTGACGTCGATCGACGGATCATTGTTGTACCGGTAAGACGAACGGCAGTACCTGGCGTAGTCGTCCCAGCTGCCACCGCGGAACACACGGTCCGAGCCTCTTTCCTTATCAATCCAGGCAATACCATTGGTAGGCGCACCAGCATAGGAATCATGCCAATCGTCCTCCACCCACTCCCAGACATTCCCTATCATATCATATAACCCCCAGGCATTTGGTAGTTTTTTTCCAACAGGATGTGTCGTACTACCAGAATTTGCATCATACCATGCAATTGCATCAAGACACTTCTCATCATCACCGCATGGGTATCGTGTCGTTGATCCAGCACGAGCAGCATATTCCCACTCCGCTTCCGTCGGCAAACGGTAATTCTTTCCCGTCTTCTCATTCAACCTCCTGATAAACTCCTGCACATCATTCCAGCTTACCGATTCCACAGGATGGTCATCTCCCTGCTGAAATCCCAAAGGATTCTTGCCCATGATCTCCCGCCACTGCCCCTGCGTTACCTCATATTTCCCGATAGAAAAATCATCCACACATACCTTATGCACCGGCTTCTCATCGTCAAACCCATCCCCGTACCGATCTCCCATGTCAAAGCAACCACCCTGAATAAACACCATATCCTCTTTTAACTTATCTATATTAAATGTTACAGAGACCACGGGCGTTTTCTTTGCAACTTCGGATTCTTCGTTTTTCTCCGCGATCTTTATTGCCTTCACTACATAGAGTTTGTCATTTACGTTTTTAAAATCACTTTCAGGGGTTCCCGTTAAGCCGGTATAAAATGCAAATTGCGATGTGTTCAATCCTGCCTTTTGCGACAGGACTTCGGCCAGCCAGATGGTGAACTGCGGATAGACCCGCCGGTAGTCACCATCGGCATCAGCGGTTATAGAGATGCCCCGGTGCTCCATGAAGCGCCTGAGACATACGGCAATAGTTTCCCGGCTGACTCCGGCAGGGCCATCAATTCCGGACAGAGAAGTCTTTTTTACAAAGGCAAATTCAGGTATGGGATCAATAATTGAAGGGGACGGTTTTAGCCATTGAGCAGCAGTAAATACCAGCGCACTGATGGCCACTGACATAATAATACCTGCCGCCGGCCTGAGGCCAAGGATTGCCTGCCCTTTCCGGAAAAAAAGGTGTTTTACCCGGTCGGGAATAATCACCGCGAGCAGGCTTCGCCCGCTGCTGATATAATTTGAAAAGACATAGTCGTTCAGCGGATCATCGTCAATCCCCCTTTGAAAGAGCGCCGCTATCTTGCGTTTGAGATACCTGAGGTGGAAGATAACGCTTTTCCAGGCAACCGGCAGTCTGATAGCCCTTCCGGTCTTCTGAAAACCTTCACGGTAATCCCTCCATGCAGAGGAGAGCAGTTCCCTGATGATCCTGCGTATTTGATGGTGCTGATTTTTCTCCTGCAAGTTTTTGATCAGGCACAGCCGCAGCCAATCCGGCATACTGCCGTAACGAAACCATGGCAACCGCGTCACTTCCAGGAGTTTTTTCCGGAGACGATCCTGTTCTTCTGCGGTAAGGGTATCTTTATCGCCTAATGTTAACTTTGCGGCCAGATACAGCGTCAACTCCCAATGCAATTCGGGATAGACAGCGCAGGCGCCCAGCCAGAGGATGCCTTCCTCATCGAGATACTGTCTCAATGCAGTAGTCAACTCATCGATGTGCGGCTGATCCGGCTCGGCCTGCTGCAACCAGACGTCCTTTTTGTCTTCAAAGAGGTAAGGATAGGGTGTGGCCAACGGCCAGTCAAACCGTGCAGATGCTGCATCAAATTGTATTCTTTCGATATGACGGGAAAGCCCCGCAATACTGACCGGTTCCACATGAAAACCGGACTTTGCCAGGATTCTCTCCAGATAGCGTATGCCGTCCGTTCTTTCCGGAATGAAGATACCCGTATCGGACCAATGCAGCAACTGATCTATCCAGCCGTGTAATTTACCGGTTAAAGGGTCAATAAATCCTTCGGCATCGGTAAAAACCAGCAGCCGGTGGCCGGGATGGCGTGTGATAAGCTCTTTCAGGGCAAGCTGAGGTTTTTCGGGTTTTTCCGGCTGGCATACGCGCGGGTCCCGCTTAAAGTAGTACCGGTCCATATAAACACCGTCTGCCGCAAAGCGGTCAATAATCTCATCCACAAATCTTGCCTGCTGGTCGTCAAAGCTTGCCCGGTCAATGAGCACCAGATACTCCGGCAAGACAAACCGTGACTGGTAAGCGGGGGTAAACATGCCGCCGGTGTTAATCGTCCGATAAATGGTTGCCTCCGTATCCAGCTCGAGATCGACAGACTCGCGGTGTTGTCTGAACTGCTGTATAATTCTGCGTAACCGGGAATTTTTGAACACGCCTTCGGCCAGCCATTCCACCATCACATAGTCAACGGATGGAGTCTCCGTGGTGGCTTCCCGTTCCAGCATAACCGGCTTCCGGTACCATCTCCCGAGCATCCAGCCGATTAAAAAAAGAAACGGCAGGACTGCGCTTCCCACGAGAATTTTCTGATAATACTTTTTATAAAACTTCATCCAGCCGCCTTCCGTCGCCACGATTTCGACCTTATTAATCCTTTCCACCAGGGACTGGACGGCCTCTTCTTCCGCCGTCAGACTCTTTACCAGTTCAACAGATACGGTCACCGTATCATATCCGTGCAGCTGATAGGTCAGGGTATTTTTCAGATATCCATCGTGCATGACGTCGATTTGGGTGGAGCTCTCTTCCTGACGATAATTGAATCTTGCCTTACCGGCGACATCGGTACGCCTGCTCTTCGTAAGAAAAGCAACCTCTGCGCCGGCAACAGGCACTCCGGACTCTTTATCCTTTACCTCAATAACCACGATGCGCGGGTTTTTCAGCAGGCGCCGGAGTTGAAACGTTTCCATGTCCTGCTGAGTGGTAGTGCTTTTTCCGGGGAGGGTTTTGGTCAAATATGCCGGATGGAGAAACGTCAGGTCGCCTGACGTTTTGTCTGGAAATTCTCCAAAGTTAAAGAAACCTGAACCGTCTGTTTGAGCGGCACGATTATTGAATTGAACAGACACCCCTTCTACAGGGGCGCCGGTTTTCTGGTCAACGACTTTACCCTGGAGCCACTTTTTTGACTCCATAACACCCATCATCGGGTAAAAATACCAGATGGCCAGGACAGCAAAGGAAACGAGGGAAATAAACCAGTATTTATGCTGGGCAAGGAAATTTCCCCAGCCAGGCTGGCCATCGGGCTTGCGTTCAACGCGCACTCCTGCTTCTTTAAACTCTTCATGAATCCGGGCATTCCGGGAGAGCCAGGAATCGAAGAATTTATAGAAGGTCGCCTGTTCCTCTGGCGTGTTACAGAAGATAGGGGCGAGAATTGTCTTGAGCCTCTCAGGGCCTTTCAATTCCCCCTGGACTTCAAGACCCAGCAGTATGTCATCAGCGCGGTGTGCCTCGACAAACTGACGGGTGTCGATGCTGAACCCGATGGAACGCAGTTCATATGCGAGACGGATAAGGTCTTCGCTGGTGAGGATGGGCAGGCATGTTTTTAATTTTTTCTGAGCCATTGCACAACAGCTTTTTTTGCCTGGGCTATATCTTCGGTATTTTTAATCAATACAGAGAGACTGCTGAGTATCTTCTCTTCATTCACCCTGCTTAACGGGTCTGCCTGATCCTTATTCATCTCTTTCAGGGCGATGATCCACCCGAGAAGTTCAGCAGTCGCCGGTTTTTTTTGCAAACCCGCTTTTGGCTCCCGGAGTTCGTAGAACAAGCCAACCGCCTTATTCAGAAACGTTTTGCTGTCTGTGACGTATCTCCCAACCCGCCTTTCTATGATCTTCTTCATGATGTCCGCCTTTGGAAAATCAATATTATAAAAAATGCACCGCCGTAAGAATGCGTCAGGCAAATGCTTCTCCGAGTTGCTGGTAATAAAGACAAGAGGGCGCAAGGCAGCGGCAGCCACAAATGACTTGTTCCCAAGTTCCGGTATTTTGAAATACATGTTTTCAATTTCGTTTAAAATATCATTAGGAAAATCCCGCGGCGCCTTATCAATTTCATCGATGAGGACGATTGACCGGCGCTGCCAGTCTGCCTCCCGGCGGGAATCCCTGGTGAACTGATCAGACCGCGCCTCTTCCTTCCTGGCCTGAGGGAGCCAATCATTTACCTCGTCCTTTTTCAGGGTCTGTAAGATTGCCTTACCCAGCGCATTATAGGTAAGGTAATCGACGGGATTTATTCCTTCATTTCCCGTCTGTTTTGCCTGAAATCTTCCAACGGTATCATAGAGGTAAAAGAGGTCACGGGCAGCGCTGGTGGACTTTGTTTCGAACTTATACGTTTCTAGGCCAAGCTCGTTACCGACCACATAGGCCAGGAGGGTCTTCCCGGTGCCGGGCTCCCCTGTCAGCAGCAGCGGCTGACCCAGGATAATCGCCATATCAACGGCATCCGTAAGTCCGGTCTCGGTGATGTAGTCAGCGGGATTGTCCAGCGTGTGACGCACAGGGAGCGGCAGATCGGAATTACCCTTTTTGCTTTCAAGAGGCGGTTGTCCTTTTAAAAAAATACTCATACAAAACTTCCCTCCTTTCTCCAGGTTTCAGAAAGCAAATGTTCCAGTTTTTCAGCTAGTTCTAACATGGGCACCTTTTCACGATTTTTATAATAATCCATCGCCCTGGTACGCAGTTCAGTATCATTGCAGAATTTTTCTGCGTAGGTGGTGATCCACATATCGACATCACCCCATGCAACCGCTTGTAATTCATCCAGGGTCAATCCTATGATATTTGCATATTCCACATACTGCAGGGCATGAATAAAATGCCTTGCGGCATCATTTTTCTTTCTGTACATTTCTGATCCCTCAGCATGGTTATCTGCGATATGTTTATATTTCATACAGAGGAACACCATCAATTTCCTGCCGGCATTCAGGTCAGGAAACTCATTCCAATACTGCAGCCAGTACTTTACTAATTCTGCCTCATTTTCTTCCCATGCAGCAACCGGGAGTGTAAAGTAGATCATCTGCGGGGAAATCTTCCTGTTGAGCGCCTCCTTAATCTCCCCGGCATTAGCCCTTCTGCTGCCGGTAAGGGCTTTACTAACCCGACTTTCGCAATTCGCGCCCAAAAAAGTTTATTTTTGGGCAAGAGTCGCCAGGAAACCCGTGATATTCAAGGGGTGAATTTTCAAAACGGCTTGTAGTGCCGACCTACCCTCTTGACGC